>Ga0210101_1000011_pt1 | contig 86724 bp, 81 predicted proteins | sample Muzzi_PWC_D1_FD_185534 | JGI IMG/M metagenome (GOLD analysis project Ga0210101, IMG submission 185534) | Wetland microbial communities from San Francisco Bay, California, USA, that impact long-term carbon sequestration - Muzzi_PWC_D1 (SPAdes) | ecosystem: Environmental > Aquatic > Marine >... | reverse complement strand
TACGCGCGAAATTGTTCCCGGCTGCTCATGAACCGTGCGGATACCGGGAGCCTGTCAAACGCATCCTTTAATAGACATCGATTATTGTTGCCGGTATGTTTGGCCCGTGCAGCCTGTTGCGCTGCCATGCGAACGGATTATTCGCTGTCTGGATAGTTATCTGCGAACTTGCAAGCACAGCTGTGCCCTGCAGGGCTTTGGGGATAGCTGTCCTGGCGATCAGGTTTTCACTTGACGATGCATTTTGCCTATGGCAAGTAACCCGGCAAAACCAGACACCCCGACACCGAAACGTGAGGCCATGGTGGCTGCACTGGGTGTGGTGTTCGGCGATATCGGCACCAGTCCTCTGTATGCACTACGCGAAAGTTTCGGCGGCTCCGCTGCGCCAGTGCTTGACCGGCCCGATCTGCTGGGTGTGCTATCACTGATTCTGTGGGCGCTGGTGCTGGTGATATCGATCAAATACCTGGTCTTCGTGCTGCGCGCTGACAACCAGGGAGAGGGTGGCATTATCGCACTCGTTGCACTGCTTAATCCCTGGCGCAGCAAACCGGGTGAGGCGCGTTACTGGTTAATGCTGCTGGGTTTGTTCGGTGCCTGTTTGCTGTATGGCGACGGGACGATCACGCCGGCCATTTCGGTGCTGAGCGCTGTCGAAGGCCTGCATGTGGCTGCACCGGGACTGGTTAGTTTCGTGGTGCCGATTACGATTGTGATCCTGATTGGCCTGTTTGCCTCACAACGCTACGGCAGTGCCAGTATTGGCCTGTTGTTCGGGCCGGTGATGCTGCTGTGGTTTTTGGTGATGGCGTTGCTGGGGCTGCGCGGTATTGCCATGGAACCGGCAGTGCTCGCGGCGTTCAATCCCTGGTATGCCGTGACGTTTTTCGCCGCTAACGGCTTGACCGGTTTTCTCACCCTGGGTGCGGTGTTCCTGGTAGTGACGGGTGGCGAGGCATTGTATGCCGACCTCGGCCATTTCGGTCTGGCATCCATACGGCGTGCCTGGTTTCTGATCGTGTTCCCGGCGCTGCTGCTGAATTATCTGGGACAAGGTGCGCTGCTGATCGGTCAACCAGACGCTATCCAGGCGCCGTTCTTCCATCTGGCACCGGACTGGGCTGCCATGCCTCTGGTTGTGCTGGCCACGGTGGCCACGATCATCGCCTCGCAGGCGGTCATCAGCGGTACCTTTTCGCTTACCCGACAGGCAATTCAGCTCGGTCAGTTGCCGCGCATGCGGGTTATTTTCACGCAGGCGGAGGAATCCGGCCAGGTGTATCTGCCACTGGTCAACTGGCTGCTGATGGTTGCCTGCATCGCGCTGGTAGTGGGTTTCGGCAGCTCCGATGCGCTGGCTTCCGCCTACGGAGTGGCCGTGTCAATGGACATGGTCGTGACCACGCTGCTGGCCGTGGCGGTCGCGTGGCGCTTTGGCTGGCGCCCACTGATTGCGCTGGGCGCCGGTTTGTTCTTCGTGACCATCGACGGCGCATTTCTTGGCGCCAACCTGGCGAAAATACCCGATGGCGGCTGGTATGCGCTGCTGATTGCCGCACTGATCTTCTTGCTGATGTGGAGTTGGCGCGCGGGCCGGGCGCTGCTGTCGATGCGTCTGGCAGAGCGCTCAATCACACAGGACGCGTTTTTGCAGCAGCTCGAGACCGATCCACCTCACCGTGTACCGGGTACCGCGGTCGTGGTGACCAGTCATGGTGAATCGTGCGTGCCGGCGTCGCTGGTGCATCACATGGCCTGCACCCGGGTGTTGCATGAACGCGTCATCTTTCTTACCGTGGTCACTGCCGACCGGCCACATGTGCCCGCTGCCGAGCGACTGGATTTTGAGGATCTGGGTAGTGGAGTACTGCGTATGCAGGTCCATTACGGTTTCTCGCAACCGCCGAACATCCCCGTTGCACTCAAGCTGGGTGAACACGTCGGGATACCGATCGACACGGAAGCGGTGATCTATATCCTCGGGCGTGAAACACTGATTGCCCGGCGCGATGTGCCTGGCCTGCCATTCTGGCAGGAACGCATCTTTGTCTGGCTGGCACGCAATGCCGCGCGCGCGACCGCCTACTACCATCTACCGGAAGAGCGGGTTCTGGAGATCGGGTTGCAGGTGTGGTTGTGATGCGAAAGGACTGTATTTCGCTTAAGGTAAGCGTTCATTTTTTGATAGGTAATGTTGTCATAGAGAGGAAGGCATGAGTATTGTAGAGATGTATAGTGGTGATGTGGGGCTGCTGGTAAAGTGCCTTGCCGACATCGGTGTGAAAAATATTGAAAGCATCCACTGGAACCTTTCCTCGCCGCAGCTTTATGAAGCCGCGGTACGAAGACGCGAGGCACGTCTGGCCCACCTTGGACCACTGGTGACACGCACAGGTACGTTTACCGGTCGTGCACCCAATGACAAATTTATTGTCGATGACGAGAATACCCACGACGAAATCGCGTGGGGCCCGATCAACCAGCCGTTTACCCCGTCACAGTTTGATGCCCTGTACCAGCGCGCCTGTGATTTTCTCGAAGGCGGTGAAATTTTTGTTACCGACGGCCTTGCGGGTGCCGACCCCGATTATGAGCTGCCGGTGCGTATTATCACCCAGACCGCCTGGCATGCATTATTCTCGCGGAACATGTTTATCCGCCCGGAAAACCTCGGCCGCACGCTGGCGGCGGACGAACCGCGTTTCTTTACACTGGTGCATGTACCCGAGCTGCGCGCGATACCGTCGATTGACGGGACGAACTCGGAAGCATTCGTCATCCTCAATTTCAGTCGCAGACTGATACTGGTGGGTGGAACCCGTTATGCGGGTGAAATCAAGAAGGCCGTGTTTTCCGTAATGAACGATCTGTTGCCCAAGCAGGGCGTCATGAGTATGCACGCCTCGGCCAATATGGCTGAAAACGGAGATGTGGCTGTATTTTTTGGTTTGTCCGGTACCGGTAAAACCACGCTGTCAACCGATCCGGCGCGTAAATTGATTGGTGATGACGAACATGGCTGGGGCGACCATGGCGTGTTCAATCTGGAAGGTGGTTGTTATGCCAAGGTGATTCATTTATCCAGGGAACATGAACCATTAATCTACGAAACAACGAGAATGTTCGGGACCATTCTGGAAAACGTCGGTGTGGATACCCGCCACCGCCGGCTGGATCTTGATGATGCGCGGTTGACGGAAAATACCCGTGCTTCCTATCCTGTAACACACATCCCCAATGCCATCTATCCCGGTGTTGGCGGTCATCCCAGGGACATCGTCATGCTGACCTGTGATGCCTTCGGGGTATTGCCGCCGATATCGCGGTTGACGCCGGAGCAGGCGATGTATCATTTCCTTTCCGGTTACACGGCCAAGGTTGCCGGTACGGAGGTTGGCATATCCGAGCCCACGGCTACCTTCAGCGCCTGTTTCGGCGCACCCTTCATGCCTTTGCACCAGTCGTTTTACGGTGAGTTGCTGGGGGAAAAGATACGCAAGCACAAGGTGCGCTGCTGGCTGATCAATACCGGCTGGTCCGGTGGTCCTTATGGTGTAGGCAAGCGTATGGATATCCATCATACCCGCGCCATGTTGAATGCGGCGATACATGGTGAACTGGATGATGTGCCGATGGACAAAGATCCTGTATTCCAGGTATCAATTCCCAGACATTGCCCGGGTGTCCCTGATGAAGTACTGCAACCGGCAAGTGCCTGGCAGGACGCCGATGCCTACCGGAAGAAAGCACGGGAACTGGCGCAACGGTTTCAGGATAACTTCCGCCACATAGCCGGGGAGGCGGGTCCGGAAATCAGTAATGCCGGGCCGGTTGTGAGCTGATCCTCCCCGTACGGGAATACAGGGAGTTCAAGCGCGCCGGTTTCTTGCAGTCTGACCGCTCCACGGTATAACAAACCTGTCTCCGGTAATCACCCTTTTGGTTTGCTATTGCTCGCCGTGGCGGTGTCGCGGGTATTTTTCTGGCAGGAAAGTGGTGAGTAACGCCGTACTTTTCATACAGGAGTGCAACCACATGTGCGCGCTGCATAATGGCTGGATTGACACAAACGAAAATATGACCAAATGGTAGTGCGGGGAAAGCATTGGACCGTACATTATTTCCTATACTCATAGTGGTGAGCACAAATACTCAGGGTGATATCACCCGGCTGCCGACACGGAAAAGTCTAATTCTGGTAATCAAAGCAATGGGATAAAGGCAATGGAGGTAATCATGAAAATTTATAGTCACACAATCAGTGTTCAGTTGATCTCGTTGCTCGCGTTGATCGGCGCGAGTGCAGGGCCTGTCAATGCGGGCGGGTTGGTAGAAGTCGATATTGACTTTGATAATGACTTTACTACTCCACTCAACATCGATAATCCGTACTGGCAATTGCAGCCGGGTAACACATTCGTCTACCAGGCCGTTGAGGACGATGAGTGTATCGTGAACATCGTCACCGTTACCGGGATGATAAAAAATGATTTTGTTGCACCCTATGATCAAATTACCGCCAGGGTCATAGATGACAGGGAATGGGCGGATACGGACTGCGACGGCACCGGTGACGGTGACCCGCTGGAAGTAACCAGTGACTGGTATGCTCAGGATGATTTCGGGCATATCTGGTACTTTGGCGAAGATACGGTTGATGAGGAGGGGAGTACTGAAGGTTCCTGGGAGGCAGGCAAGGATGTTGCCGGCGTTGGAAGCATCGCGGAGCCGGGAATCATCATGCTGGCAAATCCCGATGTTGCCACTGAAGGTTCAGTACTCGCTGCGCCGGGCCTGTTCTACGAGCAGGAGTACTATGAAGACGAGGCACAGGACATGGGGAAGGTGAAGCGCCTGAATGCCAGTGTCGTTCTGGAGATGGAGAACAATCTGGCCAGCAGCGAGTATACCGGCTGTCTGAAGACCAAGGAATGGACGCCGCTGGAACCCGGTGCAGTCGAGTTCAAGTACTACTGCCCCTATGTCGGACTGGTGCTGATAAGGGAACTGCAGGGCGGCCCCACTGTCGAGGTTGAACTGGTAGATATCAATCCGTAAGAGCTGGCCGTGCTTACGATCAGGGATGCAGATGGCCGGATGTGCAGGGTGCATTGCCCCGCGGCTGCGGGGCTTCGCCACGCATGACTGAACATGCAGAACGTCCGTCGAACGCGGTAAACAGCTGTTATTAACGCTGAACTTTGGGTATCCTTCCCGTCCGTGACCCATCGGATTCCAGCCGGCAGACAATCGTCCAGCAGTATTTACAGGCTCCTGCTTGTCCTGTTGCTGGTTATCAGCCAGTATTTTCTGGTCCTGCACCAGCTGGATGTTGAGCATCACGCCAATGCAAAGCAATGCTCGATCTGTCTGGCATCCCATGCGCTTGATCACGGACTTGTCTCAGGTGCACCGGTCCTGGGTGCCCTGGCTGGAGTCGAACCTCCCGCCATCAAGCCTGCCGTTTTCCTGCTATGCCGCAACCCGGTACGGCAGGTCGCACGCTCCCCGCCTGTCTCCGCACTGCACGCGTAATTTAACCCCTTGGTTAAATCCACATCGCATGCCATTACGTATGGCATGCGTGCAGTGTATGGAGGTATCTCATGAATCCAGGCGTTAACGCTTGTATCACGATATTGATGTTGACATTGCCTGTCTGCGTCCACGCGGCGGCAAATGACGAGCTGGCGGAAATCCGCCGGCAGATGGAAACCTTGCAAGAGCAGTACGAGACCAGACTGAAGGAACTCGAATCCCGACTGGAGCAGGCCGAAGCCCAGGTGCGGCAGAACCAGACCGAGCTGGCGGAGGCCGATACCGTCCCCCCACCTGCATCAACGGAAATGCCGGGTGTGGGCAACGCCTTCAACCCGTCACTCTCTGCGGTGCTGCAGGGCTCGATCAACAGCTATACCATCAATCCTGACGACTACGCGTTGCCGGGCTTCCAGCTGGGTGAGGAGGGCGGTCTTGCCGCAGAAGGTTTCACCCTGGACGAAACTGAAATTACGCTCTCTGCCAGTGTTGACCCGTATTTCTATGGCCAGACGACGATCAGTCTTGCGGATGAAGCCGCTGGTGGTACCGAAGTCGGTCTCGAAGAGGCCTTCGTCGATCCTCTGATGCTCCCGGCCGGTCTGGGTATGCGCTTCGGCAAGTTTTACTCGGATATCGGTTACCTCAATCGCTTTCACACGCATGTCTGGGATTTCCACGATGCCCCGCTGGCCTACTCGGCCTTTCTCGACAAGCAATACGGTGATACGGGCCTGCGTCTCGACTGGCTGGCTCCCACCGATACCTATCTACTGATCGGTGGCGAGACATTTGCCGGTAACAGTTTCCCTGCCGGCAGCTCCACCCAGGTGCCCGGTAACGTTCAGAGCCTGTTTGTGAAACTCGGTGGCGACGTGGGTGTGAGCCATGCCTGGCTGGCGGGTCTGTCCGGGTTGTGGGTGGATGCCAATGATCGCCAGACCGACGTGCCGGGCGATACCCGTGACACCTTCAACGGCAGTTCGAATCTGTTGCTCGGGGATTTTGTCTGGAAGTGGTCGCCGAACGGTAACGCCACGCAGCGCTATTTCAAGTTCCAGAGCGAGTACTTCTATCGCGACGAATCGGGTGATGTCGCGGTCGAGAACGACGGCAACAACGGTCTCATGGATTATGACGGCACGCAGCATGGCTGGTATGCGCAGGGGGTGTACCAGTTCATGGCACACTGGCGTGCCGGGCTGCGGTATGACCGCCTCAGTGCGGACAACGATTTCGACGTAACCAGCCTCGGGGGATTCCCGAATAGCCAGGCGGTTATCGATGCCTCCGGCATGGATAGCTTTGGCTATCATCCGCATCGCTGGTCGGTAATGATGGACTGGTCACCCAGCGAGTTCAGTCGCCTGCGTCTGCAGTATGAACATGATGAATCCCTCATCAACCAGGTCAACAATGCCTGGACCCTGCAATACATCATGGGCCTCGGTGCCCATGGTGCCCACGAATTCTGATATCACGGTGAGACCATGAAACATCTATTACTACCCGTTTTATTCGCACTTCTCCTGCTGTCGCAGAACGTCCCGGCCACCCTGCGTGTATTCAGTTGCGAACCCGAGTGGGCATCGCTGGTGGCGGAGCTGGCCGGCGATCACGCCGATGTGTTTACCGCCACAACGGCGCAACAGGACCCCCACTATATCCAGGCCAGGCCCAGCCTGATTGCACAGATGCGTCGTGCTGATCTCGTGGTTTGCACAGGGGCCGGACTGGAAGCCGGCTGGCTACCGGTGCTCATGGCACGCGGGGGGAATTCCGGTATCAAGCCAGGGAGCGACGGCTACTTCGAGGCGGCAAATTTTGTCCCGATGCGGGGTGTGCCGCAGCGCCTGGATCGCGCCGAAGGGGATATACATGCCCGGGGAAATCCGCACATCCAGCTCGATCCGCGCAATATCGAACGTGTCGCACCGGCGCTCAGTGACCGTCTTGCCATGCTTGATCCCGGGAATGCCGTGGATTATGGCCAGCGTCTGGAAGATTTCAGGCAGCGCTGGCAGGACGCACTGCGACGCTGGGAAACGCAGGCAGCGTCCCTCAGGGGGATGCCGATCGTGGTGCACCATGAGTCCTGGACCTATCTCAATCACTGGCTCGACCTGAACCAGGTCGGCACCCTGGAGCCCAAACCGGGCGTCCCCCCCAGCAGCAGTCATCTGTCCGGGTTGCTCGAGACCTTGAAGACAACACCCGCCAGGGCCATTATCCGTGCCCCTTTCGAGGACGCACGCGCATCGGAATGGTTGAGCAAGCGGACCGGTATCGTGATGCTTGAATTGCCCTACACGGTCGGTGGCAATGCACAGGCCGCGGATCTGTTCGGTTTGTTCGACTCAAGCATCGCGTTGTTGCTGGAGGCGCAGCCATGAACACCGACGGACTGGATCCGAGCATACTCGGCCCGGCCTTTCTCGCCGGGCTGCTGGTACTTTCGACTCACGTGCCACTGGGGCAGCAGGTCCTGCGCCGGGGGATTATCTTCATCGACCTGGCAATCGCCCAGATTGCCGGTGTGGGCGTGCTGTGGGCACATGCCATGGCGTGGGAGGGCAGCGCCGTGACGATACAGCTGACAGCATTCTCTGCAGCACTACTCGGCGCAATGGCCCTGTATCACTGCGAACGGCGATGGCCCGAGGTGCTGGAGGCAGTGATCGGTACATCGTTTATCCTGGCAGCGAGCGCCGCCATCCTGATACTCGCGAACAATCCGCACGGTGGAGAGCATTTGAAGGATCTGCTGGTGGGGCAGGTTCTTTGGGTGGACACTGATCAGCTGGTACCTGTCGCCGTGCTGTACGCGCTGATCCTCACGGTGTGGTTCGGCTTCGGCGGAGCACGCCGGTCAGTGCTTTTCTATATGCTGTTTGCACTGGCGATTACAGCCTCCGTGCAACTTGTCGGGGTCTACCTGGTGTTCGCCAGCCTGATCATACCGGCCCTGTCAGCGCGCCGTGCCGGGAAATATGCCCTGATCATTGCGTTTCTGCTGGGGATTACGAGTTATGCAGCCGGACTGTTCCTGTCGGCGTTGCTGGATCTGCCCGCCGGTGCGGTCATTGTCTGGGTGCTGGCGTTTATTGGTCTTTTCGTTTCGCTGCTGATTGCCAGGCGAAGCAGCCATCTGAAAAATGGAAACCGCAATGTGTCCAGCACTGCACTGGATGAGGAATATGAAAAATGAAACAACACCTGTCTGTCGCAATACCGATACTCCTGGCATGTGCATGCAGCGTCTCACTGGCAGATGACGATGCAAGAAGCCTGGTTCCGTTGCCGGAAATGATGCAACAACACATGTTGTTTAATATGCGCGACCACCTGGTGGCTATCAATGAAATATTAATACATCTGGGTAATGGTGAATTTGAAGAAGCTGCGGAGATCGCGGAATACCGCCTGGGTATGAGTTCGCTGGAATCCCACGGTGCCCGTCATATGGCCGGGTTTATGCCCGAAGGGATGCGCCAGGCGGGTACCGCGATGCACGAGGCGGCGAGTCGTTTTGCCCTGAAAGCACAGGAGGAAGAGGCATTGCCGGCATACAATGCACTGTCCGAGGTTACGTCTGCCTGTGTAGCCTGTCATACGGAATACAGAATCAGATGAAACCTTCACCTTGCCTTGAGCCGTTATGGCTGTAAGCGGGGATCCAAAACCGCTGACACCGGCCCGCCGCTGGTTGTTTCGGCTGACGGTCCTCGCCATTCCGGTGCTGTTCTTTGTCCTGCTCGAGGCCGGTCTGCGTCTGGGCGGCTACGGGCACAGTTATCCATTGTTCATTCCCGTTGCCGAGGCACCGGGCTACCTGCAGGCCAATCCGGAGGTCGTGAGACGCTTTGTGGTCGAGGAGACGCGTGAGCCGGAGGTGGCGATCTGGCCGGTTCCGTTCCCGGAAGACAAGGCCCCCGATACACTGCGGATCGTTGTTCAGGGCGGATCAACGGCAGCCGGCTGGCCCTACGGTCACGGCGCCTCGCTGGCAGGCATGTTGCAGCAGCGACTGCAGGCAAGCCTGCCCGGGCGCAATATCGAGGTGATCAGCACGGCGATGACGGCAGTGAATTCCTATACCCTGATGGACTTCGCCGACGAGATCATTGCGCAGCAACCGGATGCGGTGATTATCTATGCCGGTCACAACGAATACCTTGGCGTCCTCGGCGTGGGCTCCGCGGTCTCGGCAGGGCGCACGCGTCCCGTGGTGCTGACCTACCTGGCCCTGCGTGAGCTGCGCATCCTGCAACTGCTGAAGCATACCTATTTGCGTTTCACGACGATGGGTGCCCCGGACGGGGATCGTGCGCAATCCGGTCCTACGTTGATGCACCGCATTGTCGGCGAGTCGCATATTCCGTTTGATTCGTCGCTGTATCACAGGGGTGTTGAGCAGTTTCGTGACAATCTGACCGCCTTGCTGCAACGCTATCGCGATGCCGGCATTCCCGTCTTCATTGGTACCCTGGCCAGTAACGAGAAAGACCTGGTGCCTTTCGCCAGTGTGCTGGCAGAGGGGACAGATGCCGATGCCTGGCGACGGTATGTTGAAACAGGCGTCGATGCCCTGCAGGCCGACGATATCGAAGCGGCGATGGCCTCATTCAAGGCCGCGCTGGCGCTGGATAATACCGCCGCCGCTGCACACTTCGCACTGGGTCGGCTGTATGAGAAACAGGGTGAGTATGCTGCTGCCCGCAGGGCCTATCTTGAGGCCAGGGACCGCGATCAGTTGCGCTTTCGTGCACCGCAGGACTTCAATCGCATCATCCGGGCAGTCGCCACCCGGCAGGGTGCGCAGGTCGTCGAGGTCGAGGCCGGTCTGCTGGAGCATGCAGAACACGGTATTATCGGCAACGAGCTGATGCTGGAACATCTGCACCCCAACCTGTGGGGCTATTTTCTGCTTGCAGATGCTTACTACCAGGCCCTGCTGGACGATGGCCTGGCCGGTCCTGATGTGCAGAGGGTGTCACGGGAACAGGCCTGGAGTGAACTCCCGGTGACTGCCGTGGACCTGAAGAAGGCAGACTACGAGATCCTGCGCCTGACGGCTGACTGGCCGTTTCGTCCCAAACGCACACGGCTGTCCTATCCGGAACGCAGCAACGAGATCGAGCAGATTGCCTACAGCCTGTTCACCCGCGGGACGACCTGGTCACGTGCCATGGAGCAATTGCAGGCGTATTATTTGCAGCAGCAGAATACGCTGGCGGCCGCACATGTGGCGGTGTTGCTGGCTGACACCTATCCGTACGACGCAGCGCGCCAGCAGCAGGCGGCGCGGCTGGCGCAAGCGGCCGGATTGTCACGAGAGGCAACGCGTCTGTTGAGAGATCAGGCGGATCCAGGTGCCGGAGCACACGATCCGGACCAGGCAACGTCTTCTCCCGTCAATGCGACATCGGGGCCATGAGCCGATTGAGCCGGCTGCTTGCGGCGTTCATGCGCCGGCTTCATCGACGAAGTCCAGTATCGAGGTCATTGAGGCGAGGCGTTCCGGTTCGAAACCGTGGGCCATGAAATCAATTCCGTAGGTCCGCGGGATCTTATCGACAATCCACCAGAGGTTGGCAGTTTGTGCTCGGCAATATGCCGGGTCATCCACTGGTGCAGCGCGCGGACGGTCGCGTCGCCCCGGTTGTTTAGTACCACGGCGATACCGACCGTTTGCCCGTAACTCTCATCGTCAACGGCAAATGTACACACATCGCTCGCGTGCTCGAAACGCTCCACGACGGCATCCACATCCGCAGGATAAATCTTCATACCCCCTTTGTTGATCTCGTCGCGCTCGCGGCCGCCCAGCTGCCGGTTTCGGTAATTCCGTAGGCATTGCAGACCTGGCGGGCCCGTGACCTCGTCGACAACCGCGAGTTGCGGCGAAGCCGTATCGAGCAGGGCGCGGGTCTCGAATGACGTCAGGCGCGGGCCGACAGGCACGGCGCAGGCGCCGAGGCGCCAGATGGCGAGCAGTTCGGCAAAAAATTCAAGCCTGTTTCCGAACGGCAGAAACACCCTGTCGCCACGGGCGAGTTGCTGACGCCGAAAGCGCGCAATGCGGCGCGACACCTGCCGACGGATTTCCTCGCCGTCCCACTGACGACCACTGAACGGTTCGGCAAGATGTCCTGTATTCAGGTCAAGTAACATTCCGGAATCATTCTCCGCAAGCGAGTTTACATCAAGCCAAAAAGACCCAGAAAGAAGTCCACCCGGGTGAAAAAAGGTTCGCTGCCTTTATTCCAGATGGAGATCAGGCCGAAAAAGGTCCACACCCCGAAAATTCTGCGGATACGCACTGCACGATGGGCGGATGGCGGCTCGCCACCCCGTTGCTGTTGCCGCGCCATGGACACATACAGGCCGATGGCGAGTAACAGGCAGTAGCAAAGCCGGGAGCGCAGTACATTCACAGCGTCCAGTACGCCGCCGTGAACCAGCTGGGTTGTCAGGTGAAGCAGATGGTAATACATATTGCCGATTGCCGCCGCGGCAATCACCGCGGCAAGCAGTCGCAGACGCGGCCGGTTAAAGTCGGCTTGGGGGGCAGCAAAGAGCCGGCATTATGCAGGGCTTTGTATCCCCCAGACAGTACCTGAGGGCTTTGTGGCGCCGGTGTTACGGGGCTCTCCGCACGTTTATAACTGACCGCTGGCAGGCTGCGCCGGCAGCTCCGGTGAGTCGTGGAACTGCAGTGCTGCCAGCCGTGCATAGAGCCCGTGCGCAGCCACCAGTTCGTCATGGCGGCCGCTGGCAACGATACGGCCGTGGTCCATTACCAGGATACGGTCGACCTTGCGTACCGTCGCCAGGCGGTGCGCGATAATCAGCGTGGTGCGTGCCTGCATCAGTTTTTCCAGCGCATCCTGCACCAGGCCTTCGCTTTCGGCATCGAGGGAACTGGTGGCTTCATCGAGCAGCAGCACGGCGGGATCGCGCAGCAGGGCGCGTGCGATGGCGATGCGCTGACGTTGTCCACCGGACAAGCGGACACCGCGTTCACCGAGGAACGTGCTGAAGCCCTGTGGTAACCGGTCGAGGAATTCCGCCGCGTGCGCGGCTTCGGCGGCGCGCCGTACGTCAGCATCGTTGACCCCGGGAAAGCCGTAGCGAATGTTCTCCCGGGCATCGGCGCCGAAGATGACCGGGTCCTGTGGCACCAGCGCCATGCGTTGACGCAGTTGTTGCGGATCGGTCTGGCGGATATCGACACCGTCAAAACGAATCATGCCGGCGTCCGGGTCATAGAAGCGTAACAGCAGTTGCAACACCGTGGACTTGCCGGCGCCCGACGGGCCGACCAGTGCCACCTTCTGGCCGGGTTGCAGGGTCAGTGACAGTTCGCTGAGCGCGGGAGTATCGGGCCGCGACGGGTAGCGGAAAGTGACTGCGTGCAGCTCGACTTCGCCCCGCGCCGGAGAGGGCAGGGCAACGGGCGTGGCCGGCGTGGCGATGACGGGTTCGGTGTTGAGCAGTTCCAGCAGCCGTTCGGTGGCGCCGGCAGCACGCAGCAAGTCACCGGCTACCTCGCTCAGCGCGCCCACCGATCCGGCGACCAGCAGGGCATAAAACACAAAGGCCGAGAGCTGCCCGCCGCTGAGTCGCCCGGCCAGTACATCATGGCCACCCGCCCACAAGACGATGCTCACCGCACTGAACGTGAGCAACATCACCGTGGCGGTGAGCAGCGCGCTGACCCGGGTGCGCCGGACGGCGGCATCGAAGGCAGCCTCTACCTGCTCGCCGTAGCGTCGCTTGTCGATGTGTTCGTGACAAAAGGCCTGTACGGTACGGATACCGTAGAGCACCTCATCGATAAAGGCGCCGATATCGGCAATCCGGTCCTGGCTGCTGCGCGACAGGCGGCGTACCCGGTGCCCCAGCAGCCACAGGGGAATCACCGCCACGGGAACACCAAGCAATACCAGCAGCGCCAGCTTGCCGCTGGTGATGGCCAGCATCACCAGTCCGCCGCAGATCAGCAGCGCGTTGCGCACCGCGATCGCCAGCGTCGATCCGACCACAACCTGTAACAGCGAGGTATCCGTGGTGAGGCGCGAGATGACTTCGCCCGTGCGTGTCACTTCGAAGAACGCCGGCTCCAGTTTGAGCACCTGCGCAAACACCGCCTTGCGGATATCGGCCACCACCCGTTCACCGATCCAGGTAACCAGGTAGACGCGGGCCGCCACCGAGGCCGCCATCACCGTGACCACGATCAGGAACAGCGCCAGCGCCTGGTTCAGCGCCGCACCCGAGCCACTGCTGAGGCCGTGATCGACGACCCGTTGCAGGACGACACCAAAGCCGAGGACTGCGCCGGCCGCAATCAGCAACGCGACTGCCGCACCCAGAACCGTACGGCGGTAGGGCCGCAGAAAGGTGAACAGTTGCTTCAGTACGCGCAGATCACGGCTGGGTGGACGCTGTTCGGTGAGTGCAGGCGGGTTACTTCTCGGCATATTGGCTGATTACAGAGGCGGGCATGCCGCATTGTGCCCCGGCTCGCACGAGCATGCCAGTAACCGGCCATACCCCGCGTTCGCAACCCGCCGCAGGAACGGAAGGCAGCCGCGATTTGTTTGTGATGTATGCGCTGAAACCCGTGCTCAGGCGAGACGGGTATACGACAATCAGGTATGATCCCGCACATCGCGTCTGCTGCGCCAGGCAGTACCACTACCCTTGCAGAATGATGGAGATATAAACCCATGCCGGAACAGGACAACCAGATACTCGCCGATGACCTCGTCAAGTCACTGGGACTGCAGCATACGCCGCTCGCCATCCGCTTCAGCCAGGAACCGTTGCCGGGCATCGAACCCTATGGCGACGACATGCCGGCCCCTGCCGAGGATGGTCGTACCGGCCGCGTTCCCGCCGGCTGCGTCTTCTGGATGAAGGCAGAAGGGCGGAGTTTCAGCACGGTGGCGGAAGATCACGCCAACTGCAGTGTCGGCAGCGTAACGCATGGTTTCAAGTCACTCGATGAGGTCGGCGACCTGTCGGATGTCGGTGCACTGGTCGGTGCCGGCTGGGTGGCGCCGGAAATGTTTGCCGCTATACCGGTGGTGAAGGAGCGCTACCGTTACGTGAGCTACGGTCCACTGCAGCAAGCCACAGGCACGCCGGACGTGGTGTTTCTGCGCATTAACGCCAAGCAGGCCATGACGATTTCCGATGCAATCCCGGGCCTGCGTTTCGAGGGCAAGCCGCAGTGCCACATCATTGCCATGGCGAAGGAGCAGCAACAGGTGGCCGTCAGCGTTGGCTGCATGTTAAGCCGTGTGCGCACCGGCATGCCCAATACCGAAATGACCTGTGCCATACCGGGGGCGCGTCTCGCAGAGGTGGTGCAACAGATCAAGACCACGACGGTCATTGACGGTACCGTGGCCAGTTACGCCAGCGAGGATACCCGGCGCTTCGAGATGCGCTGACAACGGCGGCTGCGCAAACCGCAGGCGCTCGCCTGTTGTGTACTTGTGTTTTATCGGGTTTTTTGCCCGCTACGTTTCGTGTTTCCTCTCGACCCCCTGCCGTGTTTGTGCCTGGCATGATGGTTCTGCTGCGGTCATGTCCGGACTTCACTGTCAATTGCCTGCAAACCCTTCCGCTACAGCGCTTGTAACGATGTCACTGGCGGCCGACTCTACCGGTCCGCACCGCATGGCCCTGGTTCGATGAGGACTTTTCGAACCACACCTCCCTGCAATTTTGACCTTTACGGACCCTCTGCGGGTTCCCCAACGCGGATCTGGCGGCTGACAAACAGCCAGAAATGATTAAATGAACAAAACCTATACAAATAATTTAATATAACCTTGACATTGTACAAATATTGTATAGTATATGAAGCGTGAATCAACGCGATGACAGAGTAAACGTAACGCATTTGTATAACTTTAACTGACCAGATGGAGATGTAACTCATTACTGATTCAACTGGTTACTTGATTTCCATACCACAAAGGAACGCTCAGCGTTTCCAGGAGAACTGACATGAAATACCAGAAAATGATCAATGCAACTGCAGGTGCTGTACTGGTTCTTGCCCCCCTTGGCGCTTCGGCTACTGTTTTTGGTGACGGCTGGATGATCAACAAGAACAGCGGCACCCTCTACAATGCCAATGCACCAAGCGTCGAACTGGCTGCCGAATCAGGCAAGTCGCAGTCTGACAGCTACAAGAACAGCTTTGGTGGTGGTTGGGCGCATGACAAGAACAGCGGCACCATCCATAAGACGGATATGCCGACGGTTGAACAGTCCGGCCAGGCTTCCAGCGGGAAACCTGCCGATGGTCACAAGGATACCTCCGGCAAAATCTGGGCTAAAAACTACATGTTCAGCCCCTCTTGAAGGACCGCCTGGCAGTCGCTTGTCAACGACAGCTGATACCTGAAGATCGAAGGCTGGGCAGGTGTAGCAATAGTCGTTCATGAGGGCAGGGATGCCCTGGTGAACGGCTATATTATCGGTCCTTGAGTTAACCAGCTGTTATCCGGTATTCGCGCGCAGCGCATGGCTATTTCGCCATCTCGATTGCGCCGGTGATGCCGGCAATCAGCATCTGTACCCCGATGTCGTCCCCCGGTATGGCGGGTCTGGAGCAGTATGCAGGAAGCTGCCACGCGCCCGTCGCCAGTCATTACCTCAGTCCTGGTCACTCTGCCCGTGCATGCAGTAGTTACACCGTTTCCTTGAGGATGCCGTAGTGGCAGGCACCTTCAATGACGCCACTTGTGTAGTAGCCCTGCAGTCCCATGAAGCCTCCCCTGGCGAAATAAATCTTCAGTCCGGGATCTTCTGCCATCGCCTTGTTGATGTTTTCCACCAGCTGGTTATCGGCATTTCTCACCAGTACGCCGCAGAATCCGGCAGTCAGTGGAAAGATATCGTTGCCGCTGTCCCCGCAAAACACCACCTCTTCACTGGCAGCACCGAATTCCCCGGCCACATACTCCAGGGCCGTCTGTTTTGTTGCGCTGGCCGGCAGAAAATCGAGCAGTCCCTTGCCGTCCTGTGAATCAAAACTGTAGATGATGACTTCATCAAAGCGTCCCTTGACCCGTTCATTGACCTGTTCCAGTACGGCCGCATTTTTATCATGCTCGACATAATAACTCTGCTTGAACGGGTTCAGATGCTCGGCCTCTTGTTCACGCATACCCTCGATACCGGCAACCGCAGCTTTTATGGCGCCGGCATCCCACCGGGGGCTGGTGCGCCTGACATGAGCAATCCAGCCATCGTCGAATGTCCATTCGCCATTCTGGTATTTTCTTATCGAGGTGCCGACATCGCCGCATAAAACATCCGGATACCGGACCCCGTATTCTTTTATCGCCTTTTCAGTAAGCGCCAGATTTCGCCCGGTCACATAGACGACGAGTACGTCCTGTTTTTCTGTCAGGGTATTGAACAGTCCGATCGCTTCTTCATCAGCCTTCCAGCGGCCATTCGGCAGCAGCGTTCTGTCCAGGTCAGTCGCCAGTATTTTCATATGTTTCTTCCCGATCTGCATATATATAGTGTAGGAGCGGCGTCCCCGCCGCGATTATTCCCGCCCAGCACAAACAATAGTGCAGGAGCGGCGTCCCCGCCGCGATTATTCCCGTCCAGCACAAACAAAAGTGCAGGGCGGCGTCCCCGCCGCGATTTCCGCCGCGGTCCTGGTTCACGGATTGCCTAGCGATAGTAGGTCTCGTATTCAGCACACGCCATGCCCTTGTGTTTAATGCTGAAGCCGAAGTCGCGCAAGTTGGCGTTCAATGTCGCAACACAGTCATGATGTGCCCAGGTCATATGCAGGCAGTGTTCATCCGAGTTGTGGATCTCCAGCTTGCCTTCAAAGGCCGGTGACGTGTTGCGCAGCCGCATGAGTTCCAGCTGGTCGCGTACGACGATACGGGAGAGTCCATGTTCAATATCACTGTCTGTCAGAGTGGTGCGATTGATTTCCTTGTGTCCGGCGGCGCCGCCCGTGTCGGCGGCTGTGTAATCATTCCTGCCGGCAAACAGGTCCAGGTACCACACCTGCGGGACTCCCGGCATGAACATTTGAATGGCCCTGGCCAGACGCAGCTTGCGCTCGTCTTCACCCAGTGCGCTGAAAAACGTCGCATTGATCTGATAGTACGCAATCTTCTTGCCATCCGGCCCGTAGAGGTTCTTTACCCGTCCGCCCCTGCCCAGGATTTCATCGATGACCGCGTCGATTTCAGCATCACTTAATAATCCCGGTATCGAGACGCCATCTGTTACCTTGCCTCTCAGGTCGAGTACAGGAATGCCGTCATGGCAGCCCAGCATGTTGATGGTTTGTATGCCTTTATCCCGTATTTCATGAATCCAGTGCAACAGATGCCTGTTCGAGCCGCGATCCATGGCATCGATTACCAGGCCGGGAAAGAAAAAGTCGTAGATGGGGAAGCCCTTGCCGGCCACTTCTTCATGGAGCCCCGTGCCATACTCGGAATGAATTTCAGGCAGGAGAATCAAGTCATACTTGTCCGCGATCTGTTTCAGTCTGCCGAGATACTCCCAGGTGCCGGGCTTGTTAAAGAAATTGGTCTCGCCGGGCTCCTTGTGCAAATAGGCGAAGGCATCGAGCCTGACCAGTCTGCCGCCGTGGTCATGCAGCTTCTTCAGAGTCTCGTCGTAAAAATTCCAGACCTCTTCCGACTGGGCGTTTAAATCCATTTGTCCGAGGTATTTACGTTTCTGTTCAACAATGGAAACAATATCATCCTTGTGATGTGACAAATCACCGAGATCAATCTCTGTGACATTGCGCTTCGCATTCAATACGTCATTGACGATGGCGGCAATGTTTTCTGCATCCTCGTGAGTGAGCTCCTCGACTCCGAGTGCCTGCAACAGATCGTGGGCGGCGATCTCGTGATAGGCGACTTCCTGGTAAAACGTGTTCCAGTAGGGACGCTCGGATCCGTCCGGAAAGCGTACTTTCAGAATAGGCAGGCCGGGTTTCCTCATGAAAAGCTTTTCGAGATGTTCCCGGTGAGGAATGACGTGGCCGTCAGGACTCATCTCGCCGTGCGATTGCCAGAATTCATTCCAGTCAATAAAGAAGTGCCTGTATCTGGATTTGTCCCCGTTTTTCAGCAGGTCCTGGAACTGTGGCGAGCCGACCGAGAGATGGTTCAGGACGAGGTCGAACTTGAACATGACATTGAGCTCGTGGAGTTGTTCCAGGTCTTCCCGCGAAACCAGTTCGTCATTGAGATCGTAATCGATAATGGAAAAGCCGCGGTCCAGGTCACTGTTAAAGACAGTCGGCAGGAGGTAGAACAGGGAAAAAACATCCTTGAATTCCGGTCGTTTGAGCATGTGGACACAATCAGCCAGGTTGTGGCCAATGCTGTCAGGGTAGGCGTTGAATATGACGCCTTTCGGCATCGCCTGTTTGCTCGATTTGATTTCGGTATTCATGGCGCCTGGTCAATTATCCGCAGGTTATTCTTGCAGCCACATGCATGAAAAAGTGCCGGTATCGGTCTGTTCGAAAAGGACAGGCTGAATATTCTATCGGGAAAGCGGTATTGATGGAAATTGCACGGCTGCGGTGGCGGCTGATACCGACGTTCCCGGGCCTTGTGTACTGCTGGTTCGGCAAGCATTAATCCGCTTTCACAGGAGGTTCGCCACGCGTATAATTTTCCCGCTGTGACCAGCCCCCTATCCCGGAGAACGTGATGCAAACAAAACTACCTGCCTGGGCAATCGTTGCCTGGCTGCTTGCCGTGATGGTGACCGCGGGTGGTTCCGCGCATGCAGCAATGAGCGCCACGGACCTGGCGAAGCTGGCGCAGAACCCGGTCGGCGACGTGATCAGCGTGCCTTTTCAGAACAATACCAATCTCAATTACGGGCCGGAGGAAGGTACGCAGAACGTGCTCAACATCCAGCCGGTCATTCCGATCTCGGTGAACAGCGACTGGAACATCATCACCCGCACCATCCTGCCGGTCATCTCCATGCCGGCACTCGGCCCCGACGACAGCCGTACCAATGGCATCGGCGATACGCAGTTCACGGCGTTCCTGTCACCGGCCAACCCGGGCCACTGGATCTGGGGCGTGGGGGGACTTGTGCAGATACCCACGAACAGCAACTCGGAACTGGGCAACGACAACTGGGGCCTGGGCCCCTCGGTCGTGATGCTGCGCCTGGAGAAGGGCAACCCGTGGGTGTATGGCGCACTGGTCAATAATGTCTGGTCGGTTGGCAGCCGTGATTCGGAGTCCTACAACAACGGACTGATCCAGCCCTTCCTCAACTATAACTTCAAGGGAGGGCTGTATCTGACCAGCGCACCCATCCTGACCGTTAACTGGAAGGCTGACAGCGGTGACAAGTGGACCGTGCCGCTGGGCGGCGGTGTCGGCAAGATCTTTCATCTCGGCAGGCTGCCGGTGAACACGCAGTTGTCGGCCTACTACAATGTGGTCACGCCGGACTACGGTGCCGACTGGCAAATCCGTGCGCAGGTACAGTTGATGTTTCCGAAGTAGCGATGGCACGCGTCAGCGCCTGTTTTCATGAGTGTGTGTTGCCGGTCGGGTGAAACCTGGACTGGGGACATTTTCCACGCTCTCCATCGGCATCGGCGGCATGGTCGGTGGCGGTATCTTCGCCGTCACCGGACTGACGATTCAGGTCACGAAGGGGGCGGCACCGATCGCCTTTCTGATCGCGGGCATCGTCGCACTGCTCACCAGTTACTCCTATCTCAAGTTGACGCTGCGCTTCCCCGGGGAGGGCGGTACAGTCGACTTCCTGGACCGTGCATTCGGCAACGGCATCGTGACCGGGGCGGCCAACATCCTGTTGCTGCTGAGCTACGTCGTGCTGGTTGCGGTCTATGCCTATGCCTTCGGCAGCTACGGCGCTGCCTTCTTTCCCGCAGCGGGAGGGGAATTCTGGCAACATGCGCTGATCAGTGCAGTGATCATCGGCCTGGTTATCATCAATATCTATGCCGCGAATCTGGTGGTGCGATCGGAAAACTTTTTCAATGCCGTGAAAATGTTGCTGCTGGCCGCATTCGTGGTGGCCGGCTTCCTCACACCCATGGAATGGAGCCGGCTCGGTCCTGAAAACTACGTCTCGCCCCTGGGACTGGTCGCCGGGGCCATGCTGATCTTCCTGAATTACGAGGGTTTTGAACTCATCGCCAACGCCTCCGGGGGGGTGGCCGACCCCAAACGCTCACTGACGGTTGCCTACCTGGGTGGCGTGTTGATCGTCATTGCCACCTATATATTGATCGTGATGGTGGTGGTCGGGCACCTGAGCTTCACGGCGGTGGCAAGGGACAGTGACACGGCGTTGTCTGTGGCTGCACAGGATATAATGGGCAGAACAGGTTATATCGCCATCGCGATTGCGGCCTTGATGGCAACCAGCTCGGCGATCAATGCAACCTTCTTCAGCACCGGACGCCTGACGTACATGATTGCCAGTGCCGGCGAGTTGCCTGCGGATCTCGAGAAGTCGAGACGCGGCATTCATTTTATCGGAGTTCTGATCACCGCTGTTCTCGCCCTGGTCATCGCCAACCTGGTGCCCCTGGAGGCGATCGCGACTATGGGCAGTGCCGGCTTCCTGCTGCTGTTCATGGCGGTGAATATCGCCAATGTACGGCTGGCTCGTGAAACAGGCAGCCGGGCATGGCTGTCCGCGCTGGCGGCGCTGAGCACGGTCATCGCACTGATTGTCCTGTGCGTCGAGGTGGAGGAGAATCCGGCGACCCGCAACCATTTGTGGATCCTGGCGGGTATGATCCTGACATCGCTGGGGATAGAGTTCCTCTACCGCAAGTTCACGGGACGAGGTCTGGCCCTGACGCGGGGTGCGGCCTGGAAGGGTGCGCGGAAACAGCAGTGAACGAGCAGATTCAGGCCATTGCCACAATACTGTCGCTGGTGAACCCCGCGATCTGTGCGGTGATGTTTGTACAAGCCGAAGCCGCGAGATCCCGTGGACAGCGGCTGCGCGATGCCACCAGGGCCACATTGGTGGTGCTGGTGATTCTCGTGGTGGCCGCGCTTGTCGGGACTCGGCTGTTACATCTGTTCGGTGTATCTCTGGACGCCTTCATGGTCGCGGGTGGCGGGGTACTGGCATGGATGGGGTTCTCCATGCTCAGCGGCCAGTCAGCCACGGTACACACTGCCGCAGCCGGTTCCAATGCGGAGGCGTCGCTGACGCCGTTGATCCTGTTTGCCGCGAGCCCCGGAACCATTACCGGTGTGATTACGCTCTCGGCCGCACACACGCAGCTTGAATTTCCGCTCACGGCCCTGGTTGCCATTGCCGTGGCGATGGTCACCCTGTGGGTGGTGATGTTGCTGTTCGGGCGGATGGCGGGCAAACCGAGTGGTGGTGGCTTCATCCGGGATACGACGACACGACTGATGGGCTTGATCGTTCTTGCCATGGGGGTGCAGTTCGCGCTCACCGGTTATCGTGCATTTATGAACTGAAAACACGCCACGGGGCTGCCAGTACCGTGAATGAGATGTGCTGCGCTGGGAATGGTGAAATCCGCATTTATTGATGGCGTATGCTGCGCAGGAGATTTAGAATCACCACCTGTCAAGCTCAACGGGTCCAGGGAGACCAAACTATAATGTCAAAGGAATCGATCATCCGGTTGTTAACCACGGCTGTGCTGGTCGCGGGGCTCAGTGCCTGCGGCAGCATGAAAACATCAAAGGACTCCGGGGCAGACTCAAAAGCTGCGGAAAAGGCCGCGGCTGCGGACAGCAATCTGAGTGCCTCCCAGAAAGCGGCAAAGCAGCAGGCATTGCTGAAGATGGCGGACGAGACACTGAAAGAGGTTTATGCGATGGACCCGACGGCCAAAGAAAAGGTGGAGAAGGCCTATGCCTATGCGGTATTCGACGACTATATCTATAATGCCGTGTTCTATGTTGCCGGCAAGGGCAGTGGCGTCGCCTTCAAAACGTCCACAAAAGAGCCTGTCTATATGATGATGCTGCGTGCCGGCACCGGCCCCGGTGTTGGCTATACCAAATTCCGGCAATTGCTGATCATCAAGAACAAGACGACATTTGAAGAAATGACGACGATCGGGGCAGACGTCGAGTCCTCCGCAAACGCAACCTTCAAGGTGGGTGACTATGGTGGCAGTAAGCTCTATGCAGGCTCTTTTAATCCCTATCTCGATGTATATACCATTACCGATGCCGGCGTTGATCTCCAGGCAAACTGGGGTGGCGTGGAGTATCTCAAGGATCCCGGACTCAACTAGCTGAAGGGCCATCAATGATACCGCTCATCCACACTGCAAAAATTGCGGCCGTCACTGCGGTGCTGGGTATCGCCGTGACGGCATGTGTTTCCATGCAGCAAACCGAGGCAATCGACAATGAACGCATGCTGGCCGCTTCCGGATTTCAGATGAAACTCGCCGATAGCGACGAGAAAATGGCCCATTTGAAGACCTTGCCGCAACGCAAGCTTACCCCTCACCAGAAGGGCGATGAAGTCTTTTATGTGTACGCGGATGCAATGTACTGCAAGTGCATCTATGCAGGACCCTACAAGGCCTATGAACGCTACCAGCAGCTGGCGGTTAACAAGAGCATTGAGGAAATGGCGGTCTCGTACGGACAGGCGAGCAATCCCATGCAGCAGATCGATACCATGGACTGGAACCTGTGGACCGACTGGGGTCCGTGGTAGTCGCAAGTATTTTCAGCTACGTCCGTGCTCGCGGAGTGCTTCTGCAATAAAATTTTTTGCAACGATTTAGTGAACCTCTGATTAATTCATGTCGCCCGTCATTGCGAGCGAAGCGAAGCAATCTCGTAACCGGTGAATCAACGAGTTACAGATTGCTTCGTCACTTTGTTCCTCGCAATGACGACACATCAGAGGTTCCTTAGGTCAAGCGTTGTTGCTGCATTGACTGATGGCGCTGGCTATCGCCATCTGCAGGCTGCCGGCATCGCCCTCGCCGCTTCCGGCCAGATTCAGCGCCGTGCCGTGGTCTACCGAGGTGCGAATGATCGGCAGGCCCAGTGTGATATTGACGGCACGGCCAAAGCTGCTGTATTTCAGTACCGGCAGGCCCTGATCATGGTACATGGCGAGGATGGCATCGCAGTGTTCGAGGTCGGCCTGGTTGAAAATCGTATCAGCCGGCAGCGGGCCCTGCAGCTCGAACCCCTCGTTACGCAGGCCTTGCAGTGCCGGAATGATGGTCTCGATTTCCTCACGGCCGAGGTGGCCGCCTTCGCCGGCGTGGGGGTTGAGACCGCATACCTTGATATGTGGCTGGCTTATTCCGAAACGCGAGCGCAACCCGGCATGCAGCACACGGATGACCCGTTGCAGGCGATCGGCAGTCAGCATTGAGCTGACCTGTGCAAGCGGGACATGCGTTGTTGCCAGCGCAACCCGCAAGGTGTCGCTTGCCAGCAGCATCACCACATCATCCGTCCGGGTGGCGGCCGCCAGGTATTCGGTATGACCACTGAACGGGATGCCGGCATCGTTGATGTTGCCCTTGTGTAACGGACCGGTGACCAGGGCATGAAACTGCCTGGACAGGCAGCCATCGATGGCGACATCCAGTGTGTCAAGCACGTAGCGGGCATTGCGCGTATCCAGCACGCCGCACTGTGCGTCTGTTTTCATCCTGACGGGCAGTATGCAGAGTTCGCCGCCAGTCGTCGCCTGCACGGCACGGGCGGGATCAAAGCGGCGGTAATGGAACGGCAGGCCGAGCCGGGCGGCGCGTTGCCGCAGCAGTTCCGGGTCGCAGATGGTGACGAGTTCCGCCGGCTGTGCCTGTTGTGCCAGCATCAGGCACAGGTCCGGGCCGATGCCAGCGGGCTCGCCGGGGGTCAGCGCGATTCGCAGGGTCTCAGGGGACATGTTAGTACTCCTTCAAGGTGATAAGGACTTGGCCATTCCCTGCGAGTTGCGCCTTGCGGTCAAACGCTTCCCGACTCGCTGAACAGGGCAATATCACCTTGAAGGAGTACCGGGTAACCAGCCCTGCTGACGGTGTCAGGGCTGGTCTATCCGGTACTCCACATAGGATTCGTCACGCAGGCGTCGCAGCCAGAGGAACAGTTCCTCCTCATACTTCTTGGCGCGAATCAGATTCCTGACTTTGGAGCGTTCGTATTCTTCCGTGCTGTCGTGGGTACGTCGTTCCTGTACCTGTATCAGGTGCCAGCCGAAGTCGGTCTTTACCGGCTTGCTGATTTCTCCCGGCTCGAGCTTGTTCATCGCCTCTTCAAACTCGGGAACGGTATCTCCCTGGTTGACCCAGCCCAGATCACCGCCTTTCGCCGCCGACAGGGTATCCTGGGAATTCGCAAGTGCCAGGGTTGCGAAGTCTTCACCGCCACGCAGACGCAGTTCAAGCTGTTCGATGCGTATCCGGGTTTCTTCCTCGGAGTTGACCTCATCGGGTTTGATCAGGATGTGCCGCACCCTGGTTTGCTCCACGAGGTGGCGTTCATCACCGCGCTTGCCGAGCAATTTGATGATGTGGAAACTGCCGGAGCTGCGAATCAGGTCAGAGACGTCGCCAACCTGCATGGTCCTGACGGTGTCCAGAAACATGGCAGGCAGCTGACCGAGGGTACGCCAGCCGAGGTCGCCGCCTTCAAGGGCCGTCTGGCTGTCAGATTCGGCAATCGCAACTTCTGCAAAATCGGCGCCGTCCCGCAGTCGTTTCAGCGTGTTGTTTGCAATGGCCTCTGTTGCCTGGATTTCCCCGGGGCTGGCGGCTTCGGGAATCTCGATCAGGATGTGGCCGAGGTGATACTCGACACCGCTATTACCACTGGTTTTCAGGGTTGCGAGCAGGTTGTCTATCTCCTGGTCATTGACCTTGACCTGGCTGGCCACCATTTGCTGTCGAACGCGCATGATGGTGAGTTGCTTGCGCATGTCCTCACGAAAGTCCTGGTAGCTGTAGCCGTCACGTTCCAGGATATTCCGGAATTCCGTCAGGCTGACACCGTTCTGTTCAGCCAGGTCCTTGATTTCACTGTTCAGGGCGCTGTCATCAACCGTTATGCCATTAGCTGTTGCCAGCTGCAATTGCAGTGACTCCAGCACCAGTTTGTCCAGCACCTGCTTTTCCAGAACGGCCCTGTCCGGGATGGGGGTGTTCTTCTCGTTGAGTTGCCTGGTGACTGCCCGGGTGGCGGCATCCAGTTCGCTGGACATGATGACGTCGTCATTGACTACGGCAACAATCGTGTTGATGGGGTATTGTGGCCTGGATTGCGGTTCATCTTCGGCGAACGCAGTTGTCATCGTGAACAGCAGGAACAGGCCAGTCAGCGCGCTAAGGTACTTCATTCGGGAACCCGGAAAGGATTAGTAGTCAAGAGAATCGTAGCCAAGGATACCACGTTCGAGTGCCTTATCGACGGTGTCGACCAGTCTGCCCAGACCTCTGAGCTCTACCTGCAGGAAAATCGCATTCTCGCGTGAGTTGATATTCTTGACGTAGCTGCGGCCGACGAGCTGTGCAGTCCAGCAGCAGCTTTCATAACCCAGGCCACCCAGCACCTCGAGCGTTGTACTGTCGCGCAGCGAATAATACCAGCGCCCGACCATGTGCCAGGCATCGCCAAGCGGCCAGAGCATCGAAACGTCGGTCTGGTCTTCCGTGCCCCTGCGGTAGCGGTAGGCGAGGTTGACCAGTTGCCGGTGACCCTTGTGGTATTGCAGATGAATACTGTTGAGTTCTGACTGCGATGCCTGCGGGTTCCACTGTGTTTCGGCCCTGGCGCTCCAGTCGTGCGTCAGTCCCATCGTCAGCTCGCCGATGATGTTGGACGTGTTGCTGGTCCCGACCGGCTCACCGGGCAGGGTGACTTCGCGGTCGCGGAAATACAGCAGTGAGCCAACACGGACGCTGAACAGCTCCACGCCGTTAGCGGGATTCAGGAAGCGCGAAGTCACTGCCAGGGCAAGCTGGTTGGCATCACCCATGCGATCCGGGCCACTGAATCGATTGTCCCGGAACAGTGTCCAGTAATTGAAATCATACTCCCCGGTGTCAAAGACAGGCAGGTCGTCCTGGTTTTTATAAGGGACGTACAGGTAGAACAGCCGCGGTTCCAGGGTCTGGACGAAATCGGTATCGCCCCAGCGACTGTTGCGATCGAAAAAACTGCCGGCATCCAGACTCACCACTGCTGTGGTGCGGGACGGGCTCTTGTTTTCACCGGGTGCCGTGTTATTGAGATTGTAGGTCGTGTAGCGCACGCCGACCGACGGATTAACGTACCAGCCCGGCCGGTTCACCGGCAGGTTGACGCGTGGCAGTACATCGAAACGACCGCCGTCAACCAGTACTTCCCCGCTGTGTCTGAAGTAATTGGCCTCGGCATCGGCGCTGAATGCCATGCCGGCCAGTCGCTGTGGCGGTGCGATGTCGAACAGAACCGTCGGGATTTGCTCGTAGGGGCGTTTCGCCGGCGGGATGGTCGGGTCGATGGTCTGGAAATTCTGTGCCATGAGGCCCAGATTCCAGCCGCTGCCGTGATAGGCCGCGGTGGCGGTGCGCTCCAGATTGGTCTGGCTGGTCTGGACCAGGTTGGTGCCGAAATCGTCAAAATAGAAATCGTCCGACACCTTGCTGGCCACGATGGCGGTCTCCAGCCGCGGCACCGGATTACCGCGGTGATTGAAGCCGATCAGGTAGCGATCCTGGTCATTAAAATCTTTATCCGAGGGCAGGTATTCACCGCTGAGCCTGCCATGGTTGGTGTAGTTCCTGTAACGGAACTCACCCCCCATCATCACGCCGCGTTTGCTCATGATGCGTGGCACGATGGTGGCATCGTGGTCGGGTGCGATGTTCCAGTAATAGGGTGTGCTGATGTCGATGCCGGTTGTTTCCGTCGTGCCGACCTTGGGGATCAGCAGGCCGGATTTCCGGCGATCATCCAGCGGGAAACTCAGGTACGGTGTGTACATGACCGGGATACCCTTGAATTCTACCCTGGCATCCCGGGCCGTACCTGTTCCGGTTTCCTGGTCAAGGTCGACCTGTCGGGCAGAAATCAGCCAGTCATTATTACCGATTGCACAGGTCGTGTAGGACACCTCCTTCAGATGCTGCCAGTCGCGTCCTTCGAGTTCCACGGCGCTGGCCTCACCGCGTGCATGCTGTTTGGGCAGGGCATAACTGGCCTGCTCGACGTCGCCGGTTTCCGTCTCCGGATAAAACGTGCCGCGTTCACCATCAACCAGTAATTGTGGCGAGGTGTAAAGCATGTTGCCTTCAGCGTCGATTCTCCCGGCTTCCTGATCATAGGTCAGTCGATCCGCTTCCAGTCGCTGCCAGTCCATTTGTGCAACGGCGTTTCCTTCCAGGGTAAAGGCGTTGCCTTCACGGGCCTGCGCACTGTCAGCCTGCAACTCGACGCCACCTTTTTCGGCCGTCGGGCTGTCAACGCGGCGATAGCTTACCGGTGGACAGAGTGCCCAGCGGGAATATCCGGTTTCCTCGTCAACGTTGCCGCTACTGGCATCAGCAGAGGTCGACGGGGCTGTCGTTGTCGCCACATCGGGTGGTACGGCTGCAGTGCGGGTATCGTCGGGCGGTGCGGCCATTGCCGGCAGTGTCTCGATATCAGCCGCTGCGGGTGTTGCATCAGGTGCAACTGGCCGGTCACTGCTGACCTCCCGGGGCGGTTCCATCGCCGGCACTGCCTCTGCTGCAGACGACGGTGCCGTCGTGGTCGCGGGTGCTTGCGGCACGCTGGCCGTCCCGGCGGACGCCGCTGCGGGTGGTGTCGGGCTGTCAGGTACGGGCGTAGCGGGTGTCCGGTTCCCGGGAACTGCCGTCGGAAACAGCGGGGTATCCGCTGCGGGTGTTGCCGCCGGTGCCGACGAGGGTGCTGCAGGCGCAGGAGCAGGCGGTACGGGGGCTGTTTCGGCGGGTTCCCCTGCGGGCATTGCCTCACCCTCAGGGATTGACGGTTCGGCTGACGCTGGCGGGCTAGCCGGGCTGCCTGTACCATCCTCGTCGGGCATTGCCGCCGGACTGCCGGGTTCGCTGTCGGGCGCGACCGCACTGACACATTCCCACAGGCCCGCTGTACTGGTGTTGCACTTCCAGGGAGTTTCGGCCGCGAGAGTGACCGAACCCAGCGCCAGCAACGGCGCCAGTGCAAGCAACCGCACGGGCGTACGCGTCACTACCACATTAAATTCCGGGAGACGTGGGACAGGCAAGTTGCAGTCATGCCGCTATCGATCATCGGGAAGTTTGTCAGATTAATCCAGGGTTGCCTGCTCGTTGGCAGGTGCGGGGTAAAATCGCACACTATGGACGTAACTTCAAACCTTTTATAAGGATTAAATCCACCGCTTGGGTAGCCCGGTATTTGAATAAGATTCAACTGGATAGCCAGGCGCTGTGATGACGCGGACATCAACAGGGCGCTACCTGTCAGCGTCGCTCAATCAACGCTGCGTCCGGTCTTGTTTTGCGCGGTGTGGTGACGTTCCTGGCGGGTTGTGCCAGCCAGTCGCACATGTGTTTCCAAAGAGACATCTACCCGATTCTGGAACACAACTGCCTGTCCTGTCATACACCGTCTCAGGCCAAGGGTTATGTGAATACCCGTCTGAAGCTGGTTTGTGTTGCTTGAGGAGAACGGTTTGAAAAGGTCTACCGGGTACATGACCGGCGGTTCACTGGTCGCCCGCGTCGGGCAGGTGTTGGCCATTATATGGTATGTTCACTTCGCGGGTGCTAGAAGAGGGGAAAGACCCTGGTCCCGGGCTCCCTCGATGCGAATTGCCAGGGGTATGCTGGCCGGGAAAGGAAACGTTGCTTGTGAAATTTCTCTATATTGCAGCCTGGGTGGTCATCATAGGGTTCCTCGTCTGGAGCGGAAACCTTCTGGTCGAGATCCAGTCAATAGGTTCCGAAACGGCCAAACTGCATCAACTGAGACTTGACATGGATTCCCTGGCCGGCGCCTGGCGAGATCTGAATCGCCCGGGCAACGATGTGCTGGAAAATTACGAGGTTGAGAAACAGCGCAATGCGCTCGGTCTCTACCATCAGCGCTTTGACGCTATCCATGCCGCCCTGCAGCAGAGTGTGCAGGAAGCCGACACCGGGCTGGCAGCACTCATTTCCAGTCTGAAGCCTGTACGGGATAACCTGATTGACCTTGCCGAACAGGTTCTCCTCCTCTCCGAACAGCGTGAAACGCTGCGTCTGACAAAGGCACAGTCCGGATTGATCTCGGAAAAAGAAACAGCAGCAGCCAGCACGATGGCGCACATGGATCAGGCGTTCCAGGATGGACTGGATGTGATACTTCAGGCGAGTGCAGCCGTTGTCGGATATGAAAAGGGACTGGAGGAGCTGCAAACAAAAAACTACCAGCGCCTCTATATCATGCTCCTGGTGACCCTGCTGGCATCGGCGCTCAGCCTTGTGTTGACATGGCACAGTGTGCGGCAACGGGAAGCGCTGCGCGACAGTGCCGTGCGAATCAACACGATTGTGAACAATGTGGTGGACGGCATCATTACCGTCGATTCGAACGGAGCGATAGAGTCGGCAAATCATTCCGCCGAACAGATGTTCGGTCTGGCGCCAAACAGTTTAATTGGCAGCAAGTTTACCGATCTGCTCAGGGACTGCTGCCGGAAAGCCTATCTGGATGAGTTGCGTAATGGTACGACCCATCATGTGATTCACCCTTTGTTATATGCTGAATGTGAAGGATTTGGACTACGCCAGAATGGTTCGACTTTTCCAATCGAGCTTGCTATCAGCCGGGTTACGCTGAAAGGGCGACAACTGTTGATCCACATCGTCCGTGATGTCACTGAACGCAAGCTGGCTGAACAGAAACTACGCCTTGCGGCGAGTGTGTTCGAGAACGCCTCCGAGGGCATCGTGATAACGGATGTGGACGGGATTATTCAGTCTGTGAATCCCGCCTATACGAACATAACCCGGTTTCGTGAGGAGGAACTGCTTGGGAAAAACCCGAGAATCCTGCAATCAGGCAGGCATGACAAGGGCTTCTATGAACAGATGTGGGCCTCCATCAGCGGATCGGGTCACTGGCAAGGCGAGCTCTGGAACCGGCGCAAGGACGGCGAGATTTTTCCACAATGGGTGACCATCAATGCCATCAAGGACAACCGGGGACAGACGACGAACTACGTCGGGGTGGCCTGGGATATTTCGAAACTGAAGGACTCCCAGCGCATGAAGGAGGAGTTCATCACTACGGTCAGTCATGAATTACGTACACCGCTGACTTCCGTGCTTGTTTCACTGGGTATGCTCAAGGGAAATATGCACGAGCAGCTAGACGGGCAGGCGCAGAAACTGGTGACACTGGCTCACAGCAACAGCAGGCGCCTGGTAAGACTGATCAGCGATATTCTGGATATAGAAAAGATCGAAGCCGGAAAGATGACGTTCCATTTTGAACCCCTGGAACTGACAGTACTTGTAAACCGCGTGATCGAGGACAGCAAGGCACTGGCAGAGCAGGCCCGGACTACCCTCTCCTGTCAAACCCTGATCACCGATGCCTGGATAAATGGTGATGCTGACCGCTTGATGCAGGCGTTAACCAATCTGTTGTCCAATGCCATCAAGTATTCGCCCCCGGGCGAGCCGGTAGAGGTTGTGGTTGGCGAGCATGGGGCCATGCTTCGGATTGAGGTCACTGATCATGGCCCGGGAATACCCGTGGAGTTTCATGACCAGGTCTTCAAGAAGTTTGCCCAGGTCGGTCAATCGGAGAGGGGAGAGAAAGCCGGCACCGGGCTGGGCCTCAGCATTGCCAAGCTTATCGTGCAACAACACGGTGGCAACATAGATTTCCTGTCAAATCCGGGGATCCTTACCACGTTCTTCATCGATTTGCCCAGGGCAGCGCAGGATTCACCCACGCTGAACGTCGAGGACACACAGGCCACTACCGGGCGGCCTCGTGTTGCCGGGTCCTGATATACAGGGTCGGTTTGGGGTAAAGTAATCACCATGAAGGTTCTGGTTGTCGAAGACGATCCTGATATCAGGGAATTGCTGATGCTGTATTTCGTGGCGAAGGGTCACGAAGTGGAAACTGCAAATGATGGTCAGGAAGCACTGGCACAACTGCAGCGTGTTCAGCCTGATCTCATGCTGCTCGACGTGGTCCTGCCGAAGCTGGACGGGTGGGGTGTGTTGACGGCGGTCCGCGCACTGAGCAGGATACCCGTGATCCTTCTGACGTCTCTCGATGATACGGAAGATGTCATCAAGGGTCTGTCCCTTGGTGCTGATGATTACTTGTGCAAACCCTTCGAGATACGTGAACTCGAAGCCCGGATACATAGCATCATCAGGCGCCTCGAACCGGTTGCAGAACCACAACGCATCGCCCGGGGGGGTATCGAGATCGACGAGCGGGCCAAATCCGTTGCCGTCAACGGCGAGCCCGTCCATCTTTCACCGAAGGAATTCTATCTGCTGGCGCTGCTGGCGAGTGATCTCGGGCGCGTGTATACCAATGAGGATATCATCACCGAGCTGTGGGGCAACGACAGCCGGGCGACCGCTGCCGATGTCAAGCAGTCCATCTATCAACTGCGTTGCAAGATCGAGCGTGATTCCCATGCACCGCAGTGGATCCAGAATGTGAAGGGATTTGGATACAAGCTTGTTGTCTGAGGATACTGGCCGGCCGTATGGGCCGGAATAATCAACCTGTTACCCGATTTTGACCTCTGTTTGACACGCTGCCAATGGTCACCGGGCCTCGAATCCCTGAAGATACGGATCAAGCACACAAGCGCGTGTTTCCTTCACCTGGCAAGTAGCCCCGGGCTGTTTTGCCCATGAAGGCGCAGGTTTTCCCGGATTTCACTCGCCTTGCCTGGACAATGGTGGACAATGAATGCAGCTCATATTTCTACGGTCGGGACGCCTCGCAGGGGTGAATGGGGCGGCATCGCAGGAACCGGTATTCGCAAGGGTGCAGGTGCATGGTAATGCGCAGGATGTATGTCCTGCAGGTAACTGGAGGCGGGTTCATCAATGATCTGCAAGTGAATCTGTGTATGGATACAAACACTCTGCATTGAGGATACGTCAATGTTCAGTATGCTACTCGTTGAGGACGATGCCTGCTTCAGGCAAGCACTCTCGGACATTTTGATTACCTACTTTCCGTTGATTGATGTCGATGAAGCCGGCGATGGAGAGGAGGCGCTGAGCAAGGTAGAGTACCGGCGTCCGCACCTGATCTTCATGGACGTTCAGCTGCCTGGCGTCGACGGTCTGGAAGTGACCAGAAAAATAAAGCAGGTGTACAGTGATATTGTCATCGTTATTCTCACCAGTCTCGATCTGCCCGAATACCGTCAGCAAGCTTTTTTGAACGGAGCGGACTGTTATCTTGTAAAGGAAGATGACACCTGTATGGACGACATACTGGCACAAATAGAGAAGAAAATAGCCAGGGATCAGGCCACTGGTTCACGACATCGTTCTGCCAGACCTGCAACGCTGACCCGCAGTTCGCATCATCATTTTTGAGAATATCCTCTAGATTCAACAGGTATGTCGTACACTGACAGTCGCTAAATCATTGGCTAATGAAACTGGATGATGTTCAGAGATCTGTCCTCAAGTGGATCTCGAAAAACCACAAAGTTAGCAGAGAATCAGAAAGCACCTCTTCAATGACCTTGACCAGTCTGTGTCAGAAGAAACATTTCATTCTGCACTGCCAGGTCTTCACTCTGCGGGGTTTGTCACTTCGCACATTTATGACCGTCAAAGCGAGAAATTTTCATCTCTCAGCAACGCGACCTTGCTTCGGATTGTCCTGCTTGCCTGAGTCAGTGCCCCAGGATTGACGTGCTTATTGAATAGAGTGCCGGGTGATTTCTGTGGCATGATAGTCCCCGTTTGTAATGACTACTCCACCTGGAATCCGCAATTTTAACTGTAAGGAAGCGCATATTAATTGCTATCACCTCGTCATTGCGGGCGCAGCGAGGCAATCTCATGATTGTGAATCAGCCACTTGGGGATTGCTTTGTCACCTTGTTCCTCGCGATGACGGATCAATCAGTGCTTCCCAGAGCTGATCCGGTTCATTGGGTTCCCGTGTTCATGAAAAGGGCGGGCAGGCTTAAATATACAATCTAATCAGTAAGATAAATGCATAATCAAGAGGATTAAGGCGAGTGCAGGGCGGCTGTGAATCCGCCCCGATTCAACTTTCTAATTCAGTGTGACAGCTATCAAATCGGGCGCTCAACTCGCGGTGCTGGCGGCTATTGTCGGAGTTGCCATAATCCTGTTGCTGACGGTGCCGGGTAAAGATCCCGAACTGCAGCCGGCCATTGTGCCTGTTGTGCAGGTGGCAACGGTCGGGTTGCATGATCTGGTTCCGACGGCTGTCGTCAGCGGTCGGCTGGAGCCGGCCCGCAAGGCGGCACTGCATTTTGAACTGGCCGGTCAGATAGAGGCACGCCCGGTCGAACCCGGACAGTCCGTGCAGGCGGGTGAAGCGCTCCTGCTGTTGTCCTCCGGCGACTATGAGGACGCGCTGGCAGATGCGAATGCACAGCTGGCGCAGGAAACGCGCAATATTCAGCGCGACCGTGAATTACTTAAAATTGCCAAGAGCAATTACGCTCTGCAGAAGAATGATCTTGATCGGCTGCTGAAGCTGGGCAAGGACTCCCTGGTGTCGGAATCGCGGCTGGATGAGACGCGCATCAAGTTGCTGCAGCTGGAATCGCAGGTTGCACAGCTCGGTTCGAGCGTCGCCTCTGCCGAATCCCGTCTGGCCCTGAAACAGGCAGCGCTTAACCGTGCGGCGCGTAACCTGGAACGGACTCGATTGTCGGCACCGTTTGCCGGCACCGTGAATGCTGTCACTGCCCAGGTCGGTGATTACGTGACCCCGAGCCAGGCCGTGGTTGAACTGGTCGATGCGGCATCGCTGGATCTCTATGCAGAGATCCGTGGCAATGTGGCACAGTCGCTGGCGCAGGGGCAGATTGTTCCGGTTACCGTGGATAACAGGCAGTTACCGGGCGAAATCATTGCGCTGCAGATAGACCCGGACGCGGAGACCTTTACACATGCACTGCGGGTGCGGATTGACGGTGGCCAGGCCAGGCCGGGTCAGGTCGCCCAGGTGCAACTGCCACTGCGTGCCGCGCAAGGGGTCACGGCCGTTCCCTCGACAGCGGTGATGTTCGATGAGGGCAGGGCCTATGTATTCCGCCTCGGCAGCGATACGCTGGAGCAGGTTGAAGTCAGGCTGGGGCCCCGGGTGGACGGTCTGCAGATCGTGTCGCAGGGGCTGACGGCCAGTGATCGTGTGGTGACGCGCGATGTCGCGGCACTCAGTCACGGACAAAAGGTCCAGGTCACCGACGCGGTCGCTGAATAGCTGCCCCTGCGTTTACTGATACTCCCTGTTCATGTCACTGATCCGTTTTTCCATCAACAACCCCCTGATCACCAACCTGTTGCTGGTGATCGTGGCCATTCTCGGCGTACTGTCCTGGAATGCCATGCCACAGGAAATGTTTCCTGCCTTTGAACTCGACGCCGTCAGCATCTCGGTGATTTTCGAGGGGGCATCTCCGGAAGAGGTTGAACGTCAGGTCGTTATCCCGATCGAGGAACAGTTCGAGGGCATGCCTGAAATCGACATCATGAGCTCGACCAGCAATGAAGGACTGGGCAGCGTCATTATCAAGTTGAAAGCCGGTACCAACGTCGATCAGTACATGCGCGATGCACAAACCGCGCTTGACCAGATTACCGATCTGCCTGAAGAGGCGGAGCAGCCGGAGTTGATTCGCATCAAGGCGCGCTTCCCGGTGATCAGCATGAGCCTGTACGGTGACGTCTCACGGGGTTATCTGTACGATCAGGCAGACATCATCAGGCAGCGCATGGCGAAGATACCCGGTGTGGCCGGCGTTGGCGTTGCCGGCAACCGCGAGTGGGAACTGTGGGTCGAGGTCGATCCGTTTCAACTGGCGGCGCAGAAGGTTTCGCTTGGACAGGTACTGAAGGCCATTCGCGGCAACCTGCGCGACCTGCCAGGCGGCTCGTTGAAGGCCAGCGAAGGCGATATCCTGCTGCGTGGCAAGGGTGCGGCGCCCAATCCCGGGGCAGTCGCCCAAATCGCGGTACGCAGTAATGACCGCGGTGGCCAGTTGCTGCTGGGCGAAATTGCCGATATCCAGTTGCGGCTGGAGGAGGCGCAGACCATCGGCCGCTTTAATGGCCGCCCGGCGGTCAACCTGACGGTGACCAAAACAGCGGATGCCTCCACTACCACGGTGGCCGATGCCACGCGGGAATTTGCCGAGCAGCTGAGGAAGGAGCTGCCGCCGACCATAAAAGTGGGCCTGTACAATGACCTGTCAGACTATGTTAAAAATCGCCTGAACACGGTGAAGTCATCCGGACTGGTCGGTTTGACCCTGGTGCTGCTGTCACTGTATCTGTTTCTGAATTTTCGTGTGGCGCTGATTACCGCGATGGGCATACCGGTCTCCTTCCTGTTTGCAGTGATCGCGATCTATTACCTTGGCTATACCATCAACATGGTGTCGTTGTTCGCCTTCCTCATTGCACTTGGCCTGATTGTTGATGATGCGATTATCGTGACGGAAAACATGTACCGGCACATGGAGATGGGCCGTCCTGCCCCGGAAGCAGCGGGTATCGGTGCGCACGAGGTGTTCTGGCCGGTGATGGCAAGCACCGCGACCACGATTGCCGCGTTTATGCCGATGTTTGCCATCAAGGGGATCATGGGGGCGTTTATTGCCGTGATTCCCGTGGTGGTGAGCGCGGCGCTGCTGGGGTCGTTGTGGGAAGCGTTCGGGGTATTGCCTTCGCACGCGGCAGAGCTGCTGCATACAAAAAAGGCCAGCAGGAAAACACATGAACGTCGCGTTGACTGGAGTGCCTTGCTTGGCTACTACATAGGCTGGTTGCGCTGGTCTCTGAAGAATCGTTATTTTGTGGCGCTGGTCTCGCTTGCCGTACTGGCCGTCTCGCTGGTGTTTGCGGCAACGCGGATTCCGTTCCAGTTGTTCGACGATGTTGACATCGGGCAATTCTTTATCAATGCGGAAGCCCCGCAGACCTACAGTCTAGAGGATACCGCCGTGCTCGCCGCGCAAATGGAACGCGTGGTGCTGGAGACGCTCGATGATGACGAGCTCAACACGTTGTTGACCAATGTCGGCGTGACCTTCATTGATTTCAACCGCTTCGAGCTGGGCAGCCAGTATATCCAGCTGGTGATTGACCTGAAGAAGGAAAAGCCGGAAGGACTGATCGAGCGCTTCATCTCGCCATTGGTGAGCCTGGATTTCAGCTGGGAGGGCAGCCGCAGTCGCCCGACCGAGGACATCATCAATGAACTGCGTGAAAAGCTGCAGTCCATAGCGGGAATCAGCCGCATTGCCATCCAGCGTCCACAGGGTGGACCGGCGGGTGCGGATATCGAAGTCGGTGTGACGGGGCCGGATATACATGTCCTGCACGAGCAGGCGAACCGTATGGTCGATTTTCTGCGGCGCCTGCCGGGCGTGCATGATGTCCGGCAGAACCTCGAAAGCGGCAAGATCGAGTACCAGTACTCGCTCAGTCCACGTGGCAAGGAGCTGGGGATCGAGCAGCGCCAGCTTGCCGATACAGTGCGCACCGGTTTTCTGGGTGTTGAAGCCGTGGACGTGACGCTTGGCAACAAGCGTGCGCCAGTGCGCGTGATCTATCCCGATGCTATTCGTAAAACCAGCGACCTGGCGAGCTTGCCCATTGTGCTGGATGATGGCCGACTGGTCTATCTCGGTGATGTGGCTGAAATAACGCCCGGGCGCGCGATGAACACCATCAGTCGACGCGACGGCGAGCGGCTCGGGCTGGTGACGGCCGAGGTCGACGACCAGGTCACCACACCGCTTGAAGTCACCGAACTGCTGCGTGCTGAATTCGCGGAGTTGGAAACGGACCTGCCTGGCTACGAGCTGGTGTTCCTGGGGGAGAAAAAAGACGCCTCCGAATCGTTCAGTGGCATGCGTGATGCCCTGCTCATCTCCGCCGCGCTGATATTCTTTATCCTGGCGGCGCTGTTTCGTTCCATGCTCGACCCGCTGGTGGTCATGTTTGCCATTCCTTTCGGGATCATCGGTGTGGTCTTTGGCCACATGCTGTTTGGCTATAATCTGCAGTTCCTTTCAGCGGTCGGCTTTCTCGCACTGACCGGCATCGTGGTCAACGATTCACTGATCCTCGTCAATTTCGCCAAGCGCATGCGTGCCGAAGGGATGGAGCGTACCGAGGCCATGGTTGAGGCGGGGCGGGTACGCACCCGCCCGATCCTGCTAACCAGTATCACCACCTTTTTGGGTATTTCCCCGCTGATATTTTTTGCGACCGGCCAGACGGCCTTCCTGTCACCGATGGCTGTCAGTCTTGGCTTCGGGTTGATGTTTGCAACCGGTATTATCCTCATATCGATACCATGCTTTTACATGATCGCCGATGACATGCGTGACTATGTGTGCGCCAGACTGCATAAAATTTTCCCGCCGCCAAAGGACGATCTCACCTGAAGCGCCTTCAAGATGACTTGCAAACAGGAATTCGCTGCGTGCCCGAACGACTCGAACAATTAAAAAGCTGGCTGGATGATGAACTCAGCTTCAGTGAGTACACGCTGACACCGGCTTCCGCCGATGCCAGCTTCCGCCGCTATTTTCGCGTGCTGCACGCCGGCACCAGCTACATCGTCATGGATGCCCCGCCGGACAAGGAAGACTCGCAACCCTTCGTCAGGATATCAGGGCTGTTATTCGATATGGGGCTGAATGTCCCCGAGGTGATTGCTGAAAATCCAGCGCAGGGCTTTCTGTTGCTCTCCGATCTCGGCAATACACCCTACCTCGAGGCACTCAACGAGGACACGGTTGAGCGACTTTACGCTGATGCGCTTGGCGCTCTGGCAACCCTCCAGGCCTGTGCGCCGGACCATGTTTCACTACCGGACTATGACCGTGCACTGCTGCTGAAAGAAATGGAATTGTGTCGTGAATGGCTGCTCGACAGGCACCTCGGCGTGTCACCGGACACTGCGCGGACAGCACGGGTCGATGCGGCGTTCCGCCTGCTTGCCGACAATGCACTGGCACAGCCGCAGGTGTGCGTGCACAGGGACTTCCACTCACGTAATCTCATGCTGAGCAGCCTCAATAACCCGGGCATACTCGACTTCCAGGATGCCGTCATCGGTCCGGTGACCTACGACCTGGTGTCGCTGCTGCGCGACTGTTACATCGACTGGCCGCGTGCGCGCGTCGAGGACTGGGCGCTGGGTTATCTGGATCTCGCCTTGCAATCCGGCATCCTGCGACCGGAACATGAAGACCCGCGACAGTTTCTGCGCTGGTTTGACCTGATGGGCATGCAGCGGCATCTGAAGGCGGCCGGTATCTTCGCCCGGCTCAAGCATCGGGATGGCAAGGTCGGCTACCTGCAGGATATCCCCCGCACCCTGGGGTATGTGGTCGAGGTGGCGAGTCGCTATGAGGAGCTGGCGGCATTCGGAGAATTTATTGATGCCGAGGTATTGAGTGCCCTGCCTGCGGACGCCTGATTGTCGCCATCGGCGGTGACGCCGGTTGATGACGGTCTGCTGGCAGCGTCAGGAACACCGTAGCTGAGGTTATGGCTCAATCCTGTAGGAGCGGCGTCCTCGCCGCGATTCGCGGTGTAAAAAAATCTCGCCGTGGACGGCGCTCCGACAATTATTTATTTGCGATGATCGGGATAACAGGAAACAGATGAACAGACTGTGGTTGACAATCTTTGCGCTGGTTTTTGTCTGGTCTGCGATCCGGCCGTTCGATACCTTTACCTGGTTCCTTGAGGTTTTGCCTGCCGTGATCGCGCTGCTGGTGTTGCTCGCGACGCGCAAGACCTTCCCGTTGACCGGCCTGGTGTACGTCCTGATACTGGTGCATTGCATCATTCTGATGGTGGGTGGGCATTACACCTATGCGGAAGTACCGCTGTTTGACTGGGTGCGGGATACATTCGGACTGGCACGCAACAACTACGACAAGCTGGGACATTTCGCCCAGGGCTTTATTCCCGCGATGGTGGCGCGCGAGGTCCTGATACGCAAGGCGGTCGTCAACGGCAGGACCTGGATGAATTTCCTGATTGTCTGTTTTTGCCTGGCCGTCAGTGCCTTTTACGAACTGGTAGAATGGGCCGTTGCGGAGCTCGTCGGTGGCCCGGCCGAGGCGTTTCTCGGAACGCAGGGCTATGTCTGGGATACGCAGTCGGATATGGCCTTTGCACTGGCGGGTGCAGTGCTCGCATTAGTGTCACTGGGCAGGCTGCATGACCGGCAGCTGCAACAGCATGGCTTTCAGCCGCAAATGTAATCTAGTCGAGGTGCAAGTATGGGTAACGTGAGCTTTCCGTGGCTGGCAATGGGGATGGGTCTGCTGATTGCCGCCGGGCTGCTGTCCTCGGGTGTGCTTTCTCCGGATGGCAGCTATGCGCTGCCGTTGTTGACCTTGCTGATCGTTAACGAGTTCGGTTTCTTTGTCACGGCCATCGGCGCGGGTGTTGGCATCAATACACTCCTGAAGGAGGGCAGGCAGACGACCTTGCTGATGGTCATCATTGCGGATGCGATAATGGCGGCAGGATTCCTGTATCTCGCCATCAAGCTGTGGCCGGGTATGGTGGCGATGCAGTAGTCGACGTCTGGTCCCTTCATCGTCTGAATCATCCTGCAGGAGCGCCGTCCCCGTCGCTCCTGCAGAGGTGACAGCAACTTGCCGGTTCGCTAGTCGTCGTCGCCCTCGCCGTTGATGTAGTTATCGTGGCACAGCGTACAGGAGACCTGCGTACCCTTGCTGAGGGTGATGGTCTTGCCATTGCTGCTTTCATTACAACCGGGCCGGTCGGTTTCATCGCACTTAAACACCCGTTTTTTCGCCACTCTGGACAGTACTGTGCCCTCGCCGTTTGCACCGTGGCATGCTCGGCAGGCGTTGCGGTTGCCCTCGCCAACTTCCTCGTGTTTTACATTCCACATGCGGTCATTCACCGGGTGCATGCCGTGGGGTCCCTTCATGCGGCCGTCTGCCGTCAGGTTGTTTTTAAAATCTTCAATATCAAAACTGTTGTCACCGTGACAGCTGCTGCATTCAATCAGGGTGCCGGTATGTCCCTGTAGCTGTTTGGCCGCGATATTGTCATTTGAAAGCGAATTCCGGGCGGGCCAGATGGCGTGGGTGCTGTTATGGCAGCCTTCGCACTTGACGCCGCCATGACCGGTGCTGAGACGGTATAGCGTCGTCACGGCATCGCCATGTGCATTCAGCCCCTGGTTTTCTGCAAAAGGTGAGTCAGGCGACTGGATCATGTGTGCGACCTCCACCGGGCCGATTGTCCCGGGGACATCGAGTGTCGCGGGTGTATAGGCCTGTAACAGACGCAGACCGTCCGCGGAAACGATGGCGCCCCCGGGATGGCGGGGATTCATGGCGTCGCCGGTGTGACACGATTGACAGCCCGGTTCACTTGCCCATGGAACCCGCAGGGATCCGTCAACAATAAAGTCACCCGGGTTTTCAGTGGATACGCGAATGGAAAAGTCATTGCCTATCTCGGCCATATTACCGTGGCAGTCCTGGCATACCACGCCACCCGAGAACATGGCACCGCGCAGGCATTGCGTGTCGCTGCCGGGATGGCACTGGTAGCAGCTGTCTTCCAGTAGGCCGCGTTCATAACTGTTTACCGGTCGGGTGCTCTGGCTGGCGGTACGCAGGGGATCGTCGGCGGGCGGCATGTCCGGAAACAGTGGCGCACCCATAAAGGGCGCCAGGTCCCCGTGATGACCGTGCATGGCGCGGGACATGGTGACATGGCGGGTCTGCTGCCTGCCGAGTTTGTAGAGTGCCGGCTCGTCAACCGGTCCGGCGTGCACCAGGTCCAGTGCCGGTGAGTAGTGACAACGCGAGCACTGCACCTTGCGTGTTTTAGCGAGGCAATTGCTGCTGTTCGGGTCGCTGCCGGTATTGCAGTGGGCAGCTACCAGTGCTCCGCTATCGTCCCATTGCTGGTATTTCATGCCGTGTTTGGCGTCGTGCAGGCGCAGGATATTCAGCTTGGCGGCGTTGTTCAGCTTTTCCGGCCCGGGGGCATCTGATGCCCTGCTAATATCGAATGCGGTACTGGCAAAGTTGCTTGCGGCGCCATTGCCGGCATCCTCGATATCGGCATGGCAATTCTGGCAGTTTGCCTCCGCCGCGACCGGCAGGACCACATCCAGGCTGGCCAGCGTTTCGCCGCTGCTTGCATCCCGGGCGGCGACTTTCATCAGCGGGTAGGCATTGATGTTGCCGATGTCATCGACGGGTAGAATCGGAATGCCTTCGGCGGCCCACCAGTTGGCACCTTTGATGAGCTGGCCGAAGTCGAAAGCGGTAAAGAACGGCTGCTTTTTGACAAACCGCCTGAATTGTTTGGGCTTGTTCCGGTTACCCGGCATCTTTTGCCGGTCCACGACGAGGTTACCGTTTGCCAGTTCAACAAGGTCGGGTACCGGCAGTCCCTTGTCAGCAGACAGTGATTCGAAGACCTGCAGGATGCTGGGACAGCCAGTTGAATCTGCGGGGGTTGCACCGTCCGGATTGATACAGGCAAAGGACAGGTCGGCGGGCGGGTCCAGCAAGGCGGTTGCAAGAATACCCGGGTAGAGCGGGTTATACGTCCTTCCGCCGAGGGTCTGTTTTTTCGTGCTGCCGGGCAGCTCGACCAGTTTTCCGGTTTTATTCCAGAAATTGGTCTTGAATACCGAGTGCCGGTTTTTGCTGGTGGTGTTGATGGAGTTAGCCCCGGCAGGGTCCCTGGGGCTGGACGTGGCCGAGTAGACCACTTCTATTCGCCGGTCATTCATAAGCCTTGGCAAGCGTCCTGCGTCACCGAGGCGTATAACCTGGGCGTGTAGCACATTAAACGGTGGCAGAATGCTGAAAATCTTGTAGTCAAGATCGGCGCAGTGCATACCCAGATCGTTGGCGGACAGGACGGCGTAGTCATTATTGCTTAAGCTGGCCGCGGCAAGTGGTGTGCTCAGCAGGCCTGTGAGCAGGGTGGCAGCGAAGGCCCGCCTGGACGTTTGCAGGGGATTTGAATCCGTCATGGTTGTGCTCCGCTGACGCAGGTGACGCGTCCTATGAGTGGGAAAATATTCCCAAATAATAGCATGGATTCGATTGGTTTTGTCTATAAATAACTGAGTATTTTGTCTCTGTGGTTGCCTGCCGGTAGAAGCCGTCTGATGTAGATAATTATTACTATCATATAGATACGAATACTATGCAGAATGTTATGAAAGATGTGTTTCCGGTTTTGTACTCCTTTCGGCGCTGTCCCTATGCCATGCGTGCACGCATGGCGGTCTCCTGTAGCGGCATTCAGGTCGAATTGCGTGAAGTGATGTTACGCGCCATGCCGTCCTCCCTGCTGACCTGCTCACCGAAGGGCACGGTGCCCGTGCTGGTGTTGCCGGACGGCCGCGTGATCGATGAAAGTCTGGATATCATGCGCTGGGCGCTGGCGGTCAATGACCCGGAGCGATGGTGGCCGGCCGGCGAAGGGGAGGTGCTCGAGGACATTTTTTGCCTGGTCAGGGAAAACGACCAGTCCTTCAAGCAACACCTCGACCATTACAAGTATGCCGATCGCTATCCACAGCACCCGGCCAGCGTTTATCGCGCCCGGGGGGAGGCCTTCCTGCAAAAACTGGAACAGCGTCTTGGTCAATCGGCCTGGCTGGCAGCTGAGCGGATGAGCGTGGCGGATGTTGCCGTCTTTCCCTTTATCCGCCAGTTTGCGCTGGTCGATAAACCGTGGTTTGACAGTATGCCCTGGCCACGGTTGCAGGCCTGGCTGGCTTTTATGCTCGAATCAGCGTTGTTTACCGGGGTGATGAAGAAGTATCCGCCCTGGAAGGATGGAGACGCCATGACAGTGTTTCCTGATTGAGCAGGAATTCGGTAGGATAGGCGACACTGAGGACCTCGAAGCACGGCAGCACATGGTAACAATGATGCGCATCGCAGCCAGTGAACGGGTACATGCCAGAGCCATTACTTTTTTCGATCATTGAATCGCCGCTGCATCCGGATTTCTCCGTCCTGTACCGGACGCTGGGTATAGAGGAAGTCAAACTGGGTTCGATGCGCAAGGCGATCAGTGCACTGAAGTCGCGGACGCCGGATATCGTGGTGGCGGAATTCATGTATGGTTACGGCAATAATTATGCCGGTGTGAATATCAGCAACCTCGATGTGTTTCTGTACAGTCTGCAGAAGTACTCCAGCGACAGCGTTGTCATTGTCCTGGTGGATAAACGCGAAGTTCAGTACGTTGACAAGTTAAGCGCACTGTTCCCGATTCACGCCGTATTACAACATCCGGTACAGGAGCAGGCGATGGCGCGCTGTCTGGGCAACAGGAGTCGCAGGGATTAATGAACAGCCAAACCGTAAAACACCCGGATGCGGGTGTCGCTCCCCTGGGTGTGTTGCTCGTTAACCTGGGGACGCCGGATTCACCGTCTGTTGCCGATGTGCGTCGCTACCTCAGGGAATTCCTCTGGGATCCACGAGTGGTGGAAGTGGCGCGCCCCGTCTGGTGGCTGGTGCTTAACCTGGTCATTTTGACGACCCGCCCGCGCCGCTCTGCAAAGGCCTACGCAAAGGTCTGGACAGCAGCCGGTTCGCCGCTGCTGGTGATATCGAGAAAGCAGCAGGCGGCCCTGCAGGCCAGCCTGGATATACAGGATGGCCTGCCGGTGCAGGTGACGCTGGCGATGCGCTACGGGCGCCCGGGTATCGCCCCGGGCCTGCAGGCGCTGCGCGAGGCGGGTGCAAAACGTGTCCTGGTATTGCCGCTATACCCGCAGTACTCGGCCACGACAACGGCCGCCATCGTGGACGCCGTGGCCGATGAATTGCGCCACTGGCGTGAATTGCCCGAGCTGCGCTTTATCAATGACTATCACCGCCATCCCGCCTATATCAGTGCACTGGCTGACAGTGTGCGCCGTTACCGGGAATTGCACGGGGAACCGGACAAGCTGCTGTTGTCATTCCATGGCATTCCGCAGGAGTACGTTGATGCGGGTGATCCCTATGCGGCGCAATGCTATAAAACGGCGGAATTGCTGGTGGCGGCACTTGATTTGCCAAAGGATCGCTGGCAAATGAGCTTCCAGTCGCGCCTGGGACCGAAGCAGTGGCTGCAACCGTATACCGATCATACCCTCGAAGCCCTTGCCAGGGAGGGGGTGCGCACTGTTCACGTCATCTGCCCGGGCTTCAGTGTCGACTGCCTGGAAACACTGGAAGAGGTGGCGATGGAGAATCGTGATATTTTTCTGCAGGCCGGGGGTGAACACTACGGTTATATCGAGTGTCTGAATGATCATGCATCACATATCCAGTTGTTTACCGAATTGATTGCACAACATACACGCGGCTGGATGGAAGACTGATGCGGCTGGCCGGCAACAGCATCGGATCGACGCCGTGAAAGCCATGATTCTCGCGGCCGGGCGCGGTGAGCGCATGCGGCCGCTGACGGATACCACGCCGAAGCCGCTGTTGCGTATTGGCGGACAAACGATGATCGAGCGTCACGTGCATGCCCTGGCGCGGGCGGGGTTCACTGATCTGGTCATCAACTATGCACATCTCGGGGAACAGATCGAGAAGGCGCTGGGTGATGGCGATGCCTACGGTGTTGAAATTGCCTATTCACCTGAAACGGGCGGTGCACTGGAGACCGGTGGCGGGATCTTCAATGCACTGCCCTTGCTCGGTAGTGAACCGTTCCTGGTCGTGAACAGTGACATCTGGACGGACTACCCCTTTGAACAATTGCCGGATCGGCCCGAGGCGCTGGCGCACCTCGTCATGGTTGACAATCCCGGGCAGCACCCGCAAGGGGATTTCTCCCTGTCGATGGGACAACTGTCATCAAAAGGACCCGCGATGCTGACATTCAGTGGTATTGGCGTGTACCGGCCGGAACTGTTTTCCGGATGCACGGCGGGTGCCTTTCCGCTCGCGCCGCTGTTAAGGCAGGCCATGGAGGCCGGGCAGGCGAGCGGGGAGCACTATCGCGGCAGATGGTTTGATATCGGTACACCGGAACGACTCGACGCGGTCAATCGGGTCGTGATCAATTTGCAATAAGGCCCGTCATCCGCATCGAGGCTGTGAAATGTTCTTGATAATTCTCCGCAACGGCAGCTAGCCATGGGTCAGGAAATCGAGGCAACACGCTTTACTCCCGATGATTTTGTGGAGTATGCGCAGCGTTTGGGTGCCGAGACAGCCCTGCTGGGTGAGTGGTTTGCGTCCGAGCGGTTTTCACCCCGGGACCGCATGGGCGGTTATGAGCTCGAAGCCTGGCTGGTTGACCGTCAGTCACGTCCGGCCCCGCTCAATGACGTCTTTCTGAAGCAGCTGAACAATCCCATGGTGGTCGCGGAGCTGGCGCGTTTCAATGTTGAATTGAACGACCACCCGCAGCACCTGTGGGGATCCGCATTCAGCCGCTTTGAAGCCAGTCTCGGTGCAACCTGGCAACAGTGCACGCAGTGTGCAGCCGGGCTGGACCTGGGCCTGATGATGGTTGGTGTCTTGCCAACCCTGCAAGCGAGCGAGCTGACCCAGGAGAATATGTCGGATCTGAAACGCTACCGCGCCCTGAACGAGCAGGTGCTGCGGCTGCGTGAAGGCCAGCCACTGCAACTCGACATCTGCGGGCGGGAACATCTCAAGATGGTGCATAACAGCGTCATGCTTGAGGCGGCAACCACCTCCTTTCAGCTACACCTCAAGGTGCATCCACGGACTGCCAGTCGTGCCTATAATACTGCGGTGATAATCTCTGCGCCGATGGTGGCGGTCTCAGCGAATTCACCGTACCTTTTCGGTCATGAGCTGTGGGATGAAACACGTATTCCACTGTTCGAGCAGTCGGTCTCGGTGGGCGGTTTTGCCGGTGCCAGACACGGGCCGTTGCGCAGGGTAACCTTCGGTTCCGGCTACGTGCGCGACTCCGTATTCGAGTGTTTCGTCGAAAACGAACAGCATTATCCGCTCATGTTGCCGATGCGTTTCCAGGACGGGCTTGAGCAGATGTCCCATGTTCGACTGCACAACGGCACCATCTGGCGCTGGAACCGGCCGCTGATTGGATTCGATTATGACGGTCTCCCGCACCTGCGTATCGAGCATCGCGTTGTGCCCGGTGGCCCGACGATTGTGGATATGATTGCCAATGCGGCCTTGTTCTACGGACTGATGCAGGCGCTGATGACGGCAGAAACCCCGCCGGAACGGCAGCTGGACTTTTCGGTTGCACGCGATAACTTCTATGCGGCGGCTCAACACGGGCTGGGTTCGCAGATCGCCTGGCTGGGTGGAGAGCGTGGCTCGGTGAGAAGCCTGTTGCAGGAACAGTTGCTGCCAATGGCGCGGCGCGGGCTGCAGCAACTGGAAATCGATGCGGAAGATATCGATCGTTATCTCGGGATTATCGAGGCCCGGGTGCACTGCGGCCAGACCGGGTCGGTATGGCAACGTGCCTGTATGGCGCAGCATGGTAATGATCTGGCGGAAATGACACGGCTGTATCGGCAACATCAGGAGAGCAAGTTGCCGGTGCATGAGTGGAAAACGAGTTAATATTTCAAGGACGTTCCTGACAGGTCGTCACCCCGGTGAAGGCCGGGGTCCAGGTATTTATTTCTGGATTCCGGCATAAGCCGGGTAGACGGATCGGGACTTTTTCAGTGTTTGCTTGAGCGATAATTTACGTGATCTAACGGCATGGTTATGAAGCTGAACGAGATTGACTACCTGCCCGATGGGCTGCTGGATACACCGCTGCAGGGCCTCGAGGCCCTGCTCGGCGGCCCAACCCTGATGCACCTGCCGGGGCGTCGACAGGAACCGCTGTTTATCACCGTGCTGGCGCACGGCAACGAGGGCGCAGGCTATTATGCGGTGCAGGCACTGCTGCAGCGCTACCAGGACCAGGAACTGCCACGCGCGCTGTCGATATTTTATAGCAATGTGCAGGCCGCCAGTCAGGGCCTGCGCTTCCTGGACGGGCAGTCGGACTACAACCGTGTCTGGCCGGGCACGGAACATTCCGCTGCACCGGAAGCCGGCATGATGCAGCAGGTGGTGGATAGCATGCAGCAGCGCGCGGTCTTTGCCAGTATCGATGTCCATAACAATACCGGTGTCAACCCGCACTACGCCTGCATCAACCGGGTGGACAACCAGTTCCTGCACCTGGCATCACTGTTCAGTCGTACGGTGGTGTATTTCATCCGGCCGCGCGGTGTGCAATCCATGGCAATGTCCTGTGTGTGTCCCGCCGTCACCATAGAATGCGGCAAGCCGGACCATGAATACGGGCTGGAACATGCGCGCGACTACATCGACGCCTGCCTGCACCTGAGCGAACTGCCCGGTCATCCGGTGCACTCGCACGATGTCGAGCTGTTTCATACCGTCGCAACAGTGAAAGTACCGGAAGAGGTCAGCTTCGGCTTTGATGAAGAGTCTGTGGACCTGAGGTTTGTCGGCAATATCGATCACCTGAATTTCAGGGAGCTGCCCGCGGGTACGCAGCTCGGCTGGCTGAAACCCGGCAGGCCCGTGACGCTGGATGTGCGGGACGAAAACGGCCAGTCGATCTGTAACCACTATTTTTCAACCGAAGGCGATACCCTGGTCACCCGGCGGCCATTGATGCCGTCCATGTTCACCCTCGACAAGCGCATCATTCGTCAGGATTGCCTCGGTTACCTGATGGAGCGGCTGTTGCCTGAAGGCAGCTAGCCTGACGCGATATGCAGCCACCCCATGTATTGCTTGCCCTTTCGGGGCATGGCTTCGGTCACCTGGCGCAGGGTGCACCGGTCGTTAATGCCTTGTGGGCAGAGGTTCCCGAACTCCGGCTGAGCGTCTGCGGTGTATTGCCGCAGGCCATTGTGGCTGCACGCCTCGACCGGCGATTCGACTACCGCTGTGTCGAGCTGGATCCTGTGCTGCAGATGTTCAATGCCTGGGAAGTGGATGTGCCGGCATCGCAACGGGTCTACCGTGCCTTCCACGAACACTGGGATGCCGGTCTGCAGCAGGATGTGGCGTTGCTGCGGCAATTGAAGCCCGATGTGGTGCTTGCAGATATTCCCTACCGTATCCTGTCGGCAGCCGCGCAACTTGAGCTGCCGGCGATTGCCATGTGCTCGTTAAACTGGGCCGGGATTTACGCGGCCTATTGCAGTGACGCTCCGGAAGACCGGCAGATTCTCGCGCAGATGACGGAATGCTATCAGGCTGCGCATACCTTTCTCACACCACAGCCCGCCATGCCCATGCCGCAACTGCATAACCGCCGTGAAATCGGACTGATTGCACGCCGGGGACGCCGTCAAAAGCGAGCGTTATGTGCGCAATACGGCATCCCGGAGGACGTGAAAATAGTGCTGGTTGCGCTGGGCGGGATTCCAACCGAACTGCCGCTGCATCTCTGGCCACGCATCGACAACACGGTCTGGCTGCTTGCCGGTGCGGCGTGTCCGCCGCGGGATGATTTTCTGGACGCGGGTGCACTGGCCCTGTCGTTTATTGATGCGCTGGCATCAGCAGATGCGGTGCTCACCAAGCCGGGCTATGGTACCTACGCAGAGGCGGTGTGTAACGGTGTGCCGGTACTCAGTATTGAGCGAGCGGACTGGCCGGAAACAGATGTCCTGAATCGCTGGGTGCAGCAACACGGCCACCTGGAGGTCATGACACGCGAGCAATTCTACACGGGTACCTTTACGCCACACCTGCAGGCGCTGCTAGCCATTGATACCGGCCCGGGGATGCGACCGGAGGGGATCAGTCAGGCGGCCGGGCTAATTCGATCCCTGCTGCCCGTTGCCCGTCATGCGTCAGCCACTGACCTGCCCGGGTAATGTGCTTGCAGCAATATTAGGTAGTTTCCCTAGTAGCTCGACATTCAAATAGCTGCTAGAGTGTGACTGTCATTAGTGAGAACCATACGCGCTAGCGGCTGTTTTTTTCATGATGAGACTCCTCACGGCGGCCCGCAAGGCCGCTGTTTTTTTTGTGTATGGAAATCCCCGGGAAGAAAAAATGTGGCCTGGACAGATCAAGGCGACCTTCGGGTCGCCTTTTTTACGGGTGTCTGTGGCGTTGCGAGGATTCATCGCTGGATCAGCATGAGCCCTTGAGCGGTTCTTTTGCCTGCTGGTCGGCGTGGTAGGAGGATCGCACCATGGGCCCGCTGGCGACGTGGCTGAATCCAAGTTCGTAACCGAGTTCTCCGAGGCGGTCGAATTCATCCGGGTGGACGTAGCGGTCCAGTGGCAGGTGATGGATGCTGGGTTGCAGGTATTGCCCGAGCGTCAGCATGTCGCAGCCGTGTGCACGCAGGTCGCGCATCACCTGTTCGACCTCGGCGATTTTCTCGCCCACACCCAGCATCAGCCCTGACTTGGTCGGCACCGCCGGGTACAGTGCCTTGAACCGCCGCAGCAGTTGCAGTGACCAGGCATAGTCGGAACCGGGACGCACTTTCCTGTACAGGCCGGGCACGGTCTCCAGGTTGTGGTTGAAGACATCCGGCGGCGAACCGGTGAGAATCTCCAGTGCGCGGTCCATGCGGCCGCGGAAATCCGGCACCAGTATCTCGATCCTGATTGACGGGCTGTAACGCCGGATGGCCTGGATGCATTGTACAAAATGCCCGGCGCCGCCGTCGCGAAGGTCATCACGATCCACCGAGGTGACCACCACATAGCGCAATCCCATGTCACGGATGGTTTGTCCGAGGTTTTCCGGTTCGTCAGCATCGAGCGGGTCGGGCCGCCCGTGTGCCACGTCGCAGAACGGACAGCGACGTGTACAGATGTCACCCATGATCATGAAGGTTGCAGTGCCGCCGGAGAAGCATTCACCGATGTTGGGACAGGAGGCCTCCTCGCACACGGTGTGCAGGCGGTTGTCGCGCAGCACCTGCTTGAGACGCGTCACGGCCGGATCGGCTGGCGATCTTGCGCGGATCCACGGCGGTTTGCGTAGTGGCCGGGTGGTGGCCTCGATCTTTATGGGAATACGGGCCGTCTTGGCTGCGCCACGCTGTTTTCTTTCGCTGTCACTCATATGGCCGGACTCTTCAGTAAGCGTTCAAGGTGGTTCTGGAACTGCCCGGTGAGGGTTTGCATGGACGCTTCCACACCGAGGTTTCTCAGTTGCGTGATCTCCAGACCCCTGTAACCGCAGGGATCGATCATCGAAAAGGGCACCAGGTCCATGTCGATATTGAGGCTGAGTCCGTGAAAGGAGCAACCCTTGCGAATACGCAGGCCGAGTGCAGCAAGCTTGCAGTCGTCAACATAGACGCCGGGTGCCTGCTCGCGGCGCTGTGCATCGATGCCGTAGTCTGCGCACAGGTCGATCACGGCCTGTTCCAGCAATCTGACCAGTGATTGTACACCCAGCTGGCGCCGATTGATGTTCAGCAGGGTATAGACGACCAGTTGACCGGGGCCGTGGTAGGTCACCTGTCCGCCACGGTCCACCTGCAGCACCGGTATCTCACCGGTGCCGTGCAGGTGCTCCTGCCGGGCATTGCGTCCCAGTGTGAAGACCGGCGGGTGTTCCAGAAACCAGAGCTCGTCAGCGGTGTCGGGTTCGCGGTTGCTGGTGAAATCCTGCATGTCGCGCCATGCGGTTGCGTAGTCCACCTCACCGAGATGACGGATGATCAGGGTCTCAGCGGCAGGCATGAGGGACCTTGCGGTGGTTTTCACAGCGCCATGATGACTGCCTCGCAGTCGACCAGGTCCTGGTAGATGGCATCCAGTTGCGCGCGGCTGGTGGCGTTGACGACCACGGTGATCGAGGTGTAGTTGCCCCGGGCGCTGTCACGATGGTAGACCGCACCCTCGCTCAGGTCGGGGACATGCTTGCGTATGATCTCCACGACAACGAGGTCGAGTTCGCAACCGGATTTTCCCATCGCCTTGATCGGGAACCGGCAGGGAAATTTCAGCGGGCTGTCGTCCTCTTCACTCATGTGGATAGTGTATCAATCTACAGGACCGGACTCACGGTTCGATTACCCCAGTGAACCCATGGGCTTGACTGTGTAATTCCCGAGTGTGGCACTGGCCCATGTGTTGCAGGAACGCCGTCCCATCGCGCTCATTCGCGGCGAGGACGCCGCTCCTACCGAAGGGTAGCTGCAACGACCAGGGTTCATCATCGCCATGAACCGTTTTGCCCGGGCATGCCGGGCGTCTTGCCGAGCGAGGTCCGCGGATTTTTGGGGCGTGTGTTTCCGGGATAGACAGGGTGCACCGGTTTCGGTCCGTGGCCGGGTCCCCAGGGATGACGTCCATAGGGCGGGTAGTACGGGTAAACCGGATAATAACGGCTATCGTCACTGGCATTGTCATTGTAAGTACCCTGTTGTATCGCGGCCGCTTCTGCCTGCGCCTTGCTGGCTTCCGCGCTGGCCTGTTTTTTCTCTGCGGCCAGTTTCTCATTCTCAAGGCGTCGTGCCTCCATTCGTTCTGCCTGGTTGACGACGGAGTAGTAATCATCGTCCTCATCATCGCTGCTTGAGGGTGTCGGTAGCGGCGCAAGGTCAATGCGTTGTGTGTCGTCCGTCTGCTGCTGTGGCGGTGTCTCGCTGAAATGGGTGACACCGTTGTCATCGACCCAGGTGTAGACCTCTGCGGCAGTGGCGCATGAGGCGATCAGTGTGAGCAGCATCAGCAGAAAGCGGCAGGCGGTATATGTCATGGGTAATGTCTCGCTTCGCAAGTGAGGGTTACCTTGAGTCTAGCTGATCATGATGCGTCGGGTGCTGCAGACACGGGATTTTTGCGCTTAAGGCTGCTTTAAGGGTGGCCGATAGGTTTCCCAGACCCCAGACGAAGCGTTGCAGATGTGGGGGAAGCAACCAGGGAGACAGTGCGATGAGTGCCGTAACACATGACGTAATTGTTAAACGCAGCAGGGGAAAGAAGCGCCGCAAAAGCATGAGCGCATTACGTAAACTTCGCGCGGCGATGGCACGGCGAAAGCTCGAAGAGATGCATGAGGAAGAGATACTGAAAGAACAGATTTATGATGTCTTCGCGGATCCCGAAGAGTCCAGCTGATCGTTAGTCATATATCGGCCTTTTGCAGGCCGTTATTCCCGATACCCTGACTGGCCGCATCCGCCCTGCAGGCGGCCATGGCCATGGAACCCTCAGGCCAGGCGACACGCAGCGCTGTGTCAGTCCCGCCCATGATCATCGTATTATTTGGTCCAGCCCTGTAACGCCTCGATAATTTTCTCAGCCTGGTCCTTGCTTGAAATATTGAATTTTGATTTGGGCAGGTACTGGCCGTTGCGTTTCTGGTAACGGCGGATGGAGTACTTGTCAGGCCCGTATTCACCCTTCGCGCGGTTCCAGTCCTGGTAGCGGAATATGACGGTTGACCAGGCGCCTTTGGTGAGAATCTTTTTGTCCAGTTCCCTGACCGTCTCGATGCCGTCTTCCTCGTACCTGATCGTCAGTTCATCTACTGTTTCAGCCATACCACCCTCCGGGGCATAAATTGGGTTGTTGATTGCCACCGGACACGGCCGGTAACGCCGGCCATCATACTGATTTATAACTGCGGCGGAAGACCCTGCAACAACGAATTGATTTTTCAGGGTATCATCGCCGGCTTCAAGCACCGGAGGCTCGATCCAGTGTCACAATATCTCACTGCGCCCGTTGCCCGCAGCGACATGCCAGCTGGCATGCCCTATATCATCGGCAACGAGGCGGCCGAGCGCTTCAGCTTCTATGGCATGCGCGCCATCCTGGTGGTGTTCATGACGCAGTACCTGGTCGATTCCAGTGGCGCACTGGCTGTCATGTCCGGGGATGAGGCCAAGGGCTGGTATCACCTGTTTGTGTCTGCCGTGTACCTGACCCCCTTGCTGGGGGCGCTGTTGTCTGATGGACTGCTGGGGAAATACCGCACCATCATCCTGTTATCGCTGTGTTACTGCGCCGGACATGCGGCGCTGGCGTTTGATGACACGCGCCAGGGGCTGGTCATTGGTCTGGCGCTGATTGCACTCGGTGCCGGGGGTATCAAGCCCTGCGTCTCATCACACCTGGGTGACCAGTTTGGCCGGACCAATCAGGGCCTGTTGCCACGCGCCTTTGCCTGGTTTTATTTCTCGATTAACCTCGGGGCGTTTATTTCAAGCCTGGCGACGCCGTGGTTGCTGGCACGCTTTGGATCCGCGGTGGCCTTCGGCGTGCCCGGACTCCTGATGCTGATTGCCACCCTGACATTCTGGGCGGGTCGTTACCGCTTTATACACATACCGCCCGGTGGACGGCGGTTTCTGCAGGAAACCTTCAGTCGCCGTGGTCTCGGTACGCTCGGCAGACTGACGGTCGTGTATCTGTTCGTTGCCGTGTTCTGGTCATTGTTTGACCAGACAGGCTCTTCCTGGGTGCTGCAGGCGCAGCATATGAATGCCTACCTGTTTGGCATGGAACTGCTACCTGCCCAGATACAGGCCGCCAATCCATTGCTGGTGATGTTGTTGATCCCGCTGTTTTCCTATGTGATCTATCCGGCCATCAACAGGGTTTTTCCGCTGACTCCGCTGCGCAAGATCGCCATTGGACTGTTTGTTGCCGCAGTCGCCTTTGCCATTCCCACGGTGATACAGGTGTCGATTGATCAGGGTGCGACTCCCTCCATTGCCTGGCAGCTCCCGGGTTATGTGGTATTGACCGCGGCGGAGGTCATGGTGTCAATCACCTGCCTTGAGTTTTCCTATACCCAGGCCCCGAAAACCATGAAATCGTTTGTGATGGCCTTCTTCATGCTTTCGATATCACTGGGCAACCTGTTTACCGGGGCGGTAAATTTCATGATCCGCAATCCGGATGGCAGCAGCGCACTTGAAGGTGCGGACTATTTCCTGTTCTTCACCCTGCTGATGCTGGCTACCGCGGCTGTGTTTGTGGTGGTGGCGCGCTACTATCGTGGCCAAAGCTATATTCATGCCGAGGCGGAAGTGATCAATGGCCCTGTATAGGAAACAGCAACTTCATGGCGGCCGCACCGGGGATCGGCCGGTCCCGCCGTCGCTGCGCGTCATGCGCCTGCTGTTCAAGGGTCTGGGCCCGGTATTTCCCCGCCTGATGGGTCGCTGGGCCTATGCGCTGTGGTTTCGTACCCGGCGCTTTCCCGAGTCGGCCGCGGGGAAACATATTGCCGGCAAGGCGCAGCGTGACACCCTGATGGTCGATGAGCTGCCGGTCGCCGTTTATCGCTGGGGTACAGGTCCGATTGTGCTGTTTTTACATGGCTGGTCAGGCCGTGGCAGTCAGGTTGCGGCCTTCACTGAACCGCTGGTCGCCGCCGGTTATCAGGTCATGGCCATTGATGCCCCGGGACATGGCGCCACGCCGGGTGACCGGACCAATATCCTTGAATGTGCCGCCGTACTGCGGGCTTTCGAGCATCGCTATGGATCTGTTTATGGCGCGATAACACACTCATTCGGCGGCATGGTGCTTGCCTTTGCGATGAATAGCGGACTGTCGGTCGAACGGGCTGTTTTGATCAGTGCGCCGGCGCATGTTGAATACCTGCTCTCGGGTTTTGCGCAAACCCTGGGTATTCCTGATGCGGTAATCGCGGTGTTGCGACGGCGCATGGAGGCCCGTTTCCCGGATGGATTCTGGGAAACTGTTTCCACCGTTGTCAATGTGCGTGAACTCGATGTGCCGGCATTGATTATTCACGATGAAAACGACCGCAGTGTGCCCTGGGAGCAGGGCCAGATCATTGCCGGTGCCTGGCCAGGTGCGCGCTTTCTGAAAACCACCGGGCTTGGGCACGGCCGTATATTGCGTAACCCGGCAGTCGTTGCTGCTGCAGTTGATTTCATTAACGCGTAAACTGTGCAGTCAACCCTGTGCGAATTATTGATTCCGGTAAGCGCCCATGAAACTCTACCTGGTCCAGCATGGCAACGCTGTCACTGAAGCGGAAGATCCCGAGCGTCCATTGAGTCATTTGGGCGAGCGGGAGGTACGCTGCGTGGCGGCCCGGCTCGGGAACGCCGGTGTTCGGGTGACACGCGTCTGGCACAGTGGCAAAAAGCGCGCTGTCCAGACGGCTGACCTGCTGGCGAAGAAGGTTTTGTCCGGCCGTAAGACAGAGCATGTCAAGGGCATCAGTCCCAATGATCCGGTCACGGATTTCGCTTCCGACGCGGATGTCTGGCAGGAAGATACCCTGGTCGTGGGCCATCTGCCCTTTATGTCCCGTCTGGTGTCACTGTTATCGCTCGGTGATGAGGAACATGAGCTGGTGCGCTTTTCTCCCGGCAGTGTTGTTTGCCTCGAACGGGAAGGTGCGCATCACTGGGTGATTGTCTGGATGCTGCGGCCTGAATTGTGCACCGATGTATAAGCGCTTGATGCGATGAGTTTACGCGGCCTTGTTCCCCCGGATCCCCAGACGAATGTGTCGCAGGAACGCTACGCCGTGATCTTTACGCCACGCCAGAGCCGCAAGCGTTTTCCGGCCGGTTGCGTGGAGATATTTGATACGCAGGAAGCCGCGCTGGCGGCAGCTGATCCCGAAAACAGGCGCCATGCCGCACGCGTGGTGGGGCCATCCAAGTCATCCGAAGGACAATATATTTACTACCTGCTGACGTGGCTTGAGTAGGCTCTACCCTGTTGTTAAGAAAATCACCTGCAGGGTGTGTAGTCCGGAAGGGCGTGGGTTGCCTACTTCAGCGACTGCAGAAACGCGACATAGGCCGGCGTGTCCCAGTCGCGACCTCCCAGCGCCAGGTACTGAATTCTGCCAGCGGGGTCGACCAGGAAGGTCGAGGGCAGCCCCCTGGGCTCCCACACCTGGGTCACCAGCCCGTCGCTATCCATCAAGGGCACCAGATCTGGTGCGACGATACCCAGAAAAGTAAACACGTCATCCTCAGTCTCCGCGGTGTTGACGATCACGAACTCCAGATCGCTGTCTGCGAGCATCGGTATCATGCGCTGAATACCGGGCATTTCACGGCGGCAGGGGCCGCACCAGCTTGCCCAGAAATGCACAAAACGCCAGTGCCCGCCGGTTGTCGCCAGGTCATAGGGCTCGCCATCGATGGTGTCCAGTTTCAGTTCAGGTGCCGCGGTGCCTTCGACGCGCATCACACCCTGTGGCAGCGACTCCGTGGCCGTACACAGCGTGGTATAAAGCGGCAGCAGGCTGAATAACGCGAGCGTGAAGAGTCGGGCAGTCATAAGCAGTTGTGGGCGTTTCGCATAATGTTGCCTTTTGCAGCATAATGTTGAACTCCTTTCCAGTGTGCCCGGTTTCCGGGAGGAGGACAAGATATGCGCAGGATTCTGGCTGGACTTCTGGTTTTTGTGTTTGCCATGCCGGCTGCAAGGGCGACGGATGTCATCAGCGTTAAACTGATGACACTCGAACTTGCCGTGGATATTGCGCAGGGCGCGATTGACGCCTGCCGCAAGGATGGCTACCAGATCTCGGTGGTCGTCGTGGACCGCAGCGGCCGCACGCAGGTCGTGATGCGCGATATCTTCGCCAATCAATACATGACGCAACTGGCACGTGCCAAGGCCAATGCCGTGGTGCTCTCGAATACCAGTTCCAGCGCACTGCGCAAGAACCGCGCGGACATCGTCAATGAGTTGAATTTGCTGGACGATCTGCTGGTGATGGATGGTGGTTTGCCGGTGACGGTAGCCGGTTCGATGATCGGCGCAGTCGGTGTGAGTGGCGCGCCGGGCGGTGACCTGGATGAAGCCTGTGCACAGCGGGGGATTGACCGTGTTCAGGAGCGGCTGGATTTCGCAGAGTAGTCCCTGCATTGCATTAATCTTCCCGCAGGAGCGCCGTCCCTACGGGACATGACGGAATCTCTTCGACAGAAATATTTCTGGAAGATGGATTACTTTGGTGTGTTTTTTCATGTGCGTCCAGGTCAGGATCACGGATCGCAGACAAGTACCAGCTTGCCGGTTGTCTGGCCGGACTCCAGCTCCCGGTGTGCCTCGGCGACGGCGTCGAAGGCGTAGCGGGTGATCGCCGGCGGTGTAATTTTTTCCTCGTTGAGCCATTGCAGAATCTGCCGCATGCCTGATGCCATCAGTTCGTGCCGGTCAAACAGGAAGCTCAGATTGAAGCCCAGCACGCTGCGGTTTCTGGTGGTCAGGTCAAAGGGGCTGAATCGCGGCGTGCGCAGGTAATCCCATGCCAGCCTGAACCTTCCCGGCAAGCCGTTATGCGTCACGAGCATGCTGTGGAAGCCGTACACCACCAGGCGTCCAACGGGTGCCAGGTGCCGGTAACTCTGTTTCAGGGTGGCGACACCGTTGGCATCCAGGATTACCTCGTAGCCTCCCGGGGCGTGGCGTTCCGCCTCCATCCACAGGTCCTGCGACGACTTGTCGATGACAGCATCTGCGCCAAGCCGGGTGACGGCGGCGGTTTTATGGGCGGCGCCGACGACACCGATCACCCTGCAGCCGGACAGCTTTCCAAGCTGTACCAGCATGCTGCCGACACCGCCCGCCGCTGAATGCACCAGCAGGGTATCACCGACCTGTACATGAGCCAGCCGGAACAGGGCGAACCAGGCGGTCAATGACACGGCAGGGACTGCGGCCGCCGCTTCAAATGAAAGCCCCGGCGGCAAATGAAACACCTGCTCCCTGTTGACGCACACCTGGGTTGCGTAGCCATTAAAGCGTGTCAGCACGATGACCGGGGTGCCTGGCTCGAGGTCGTTAACCTCGCTGCCGCACTCACGTACGGTGCCACTTGCCTCGAATCCGGGTGTGATGGGGTAACCGATATACTGCCTTGCCGAGGCATACAGGCCCATGCGCGTCACACAATCGGCAAAATTTACACCGATGGCAGCGACTGACACGATGACGTCATTCGGTCCGGGTGTCAGGTCGGGGTGTTGCTCGATGACCAGTTGTTCATAGCCGCCGGGCCTGTGGATGACGACCTTTTTCATGGACACTCAACAGGAGACAGGTGCCCGGCCCGGGCAGGCTCAGTGTCCGGCGTCTTCACCCCAGAGTTCTTCCAGTCGCTTGTCACGGCCGCAGCCATAGCGATAGAACTTGTAGCGCACCGGGTTTTTCTGATAGTAATCCTGGTGGTAGTCCTCGGCAGGATAAAAGCGGCCGGCCTGGGTCACCGTCGTCACGACGGGTGCATCAAAAGGTTTTGTCTCCTTGAGGGCGGCCAGCGACTGCCTGGCGAGTTTTTCCTGTTCAGCATTGCTATAGAAGATCTCGCTCCGGTACTGGTTGCCCCAGTCACAGAACTGGCCGTTGGCATTTGTCGGATCGATGTTGTGCCAGAACACCTTGAGTAGTTCTTCGTAGCTGATTTGCGCCGGGTCGTAGACAATTTGCACCGCCTCGGCATGTCCGGTTCCGCCGCGCGATACTTCCTTGTAGGTGGGGTTGTCCTGGTGGCCGCCGGTGTAGCCGGCAGTCGTCGAAATGACACCGTCAAGACTGTCAAAGGGTCCTTCCATGCACCAGAAACACCCGCCGGCAAACGTTGCTGTTTGATAGGGTGTTTTATCGGGGGCATCTGCTGCGTTGCCGTTGCAGGCAACACAGCCAAGCAGCAGCAGGGCGAGCCAGCAGGCCAGGCGGGTGGTGTTCATGGCATGGTCCTTTCATCGAAGAATGTCTAGCCAATGGACAGTCTGTTTGCCGGATTGTTTCATTTTATTCCTGCAGCAGCGTTTGCCATTCCGGTGACCGGGGCTGACAAGTGGATGATGACGTTCACCAGCAGCAGGTGTTCACCGCGATTGGTCAGGCCGGGACCCTGGCCTGTGTTGCAGGCAGACCACGGCATTGCTACAACAACGCAGCGCTATCGGGTTGCTGCCCGGACCGCTGCTGTTTGCGCGGGTTCTGCCGCTGCCGGATCAAGACTGAATCCGGCGGGTGCGATTGTGATTACCGGGTTTGTGTAGCTGTTGTTGCCTTCTGCGTGGGGCAACCAGCTGGAAGGTTTAATCCCGGTTATTCGTTGACCTTTGCCAGGACATTAATGTGAAAAGAGATTTGCTCAAGGAAGGCCTGCGTATCACGGGCGCCCGCGGCAATATTCATGCGAACGCGACAACTGTCAGTATCCAGTTCTCCGGCACAGCCAAAGACTTGCCAGCCTGCGAAACTGGCGACCCCGTCGGTGCGTGCCCCGGCCATTGACGCCGTGGCGACAATATTGACGACACCTTCACCGTTATCGCAGTCATATTTCCTGCCCAGATCAAAGCAGACCACTTCCAGTGACCAGCGCGGATGCGGCAGGCCGCCGCTGAGCTCAACCTCTGCCATACCGCTGTAGATGAACAGGCGGTTGGCGCCATCAGGGCCATTGACGTGTACCTCCATCTCCTGCATGTTGGTGAGGCGGCTGGGTTCAATGATGTTGGAAGTGTCCATGTTTGTCCTCCAGGTGTGTTATTGGTTTGGCCTGTTAATGACCCTGTGTTGAACAGGCCTTGTTAGACAGTTATTTGACGATACTTGAGGGGATAAGGCAAGTACCGGGCGTTTTACGCCCTGCACAGGCACACTTCAGTCGGACCGGTGCTGGCTGGGAGGCTGCGGAAACGGCATGATGTTTCCCTTGTGCGAGCCGGCCGCAATGATCTTGTTGCTACCTTCACGATCGACCTCGTCAATACGAATGACGGCCTGTAAGGGGATATAGGTGCGGGTGACGCCCTGAAACTCGGTTTTCAGCTTTTCCTCGCCCGGGTCAACGACAATCGCGGAACGTTCGCCAAAGATGATCCCCTCGATCTCGAGGAAGGCATACATGTTGCCCTGGTGTATCTCGCGGGCGTACAGCTCGTAGATATCCCCCTGGTTGTAGAATGAAATACGGTAGATTTTTTCGTCAGTCATGATGCAATGCGGTGTTCCGGTTATTGCTCGATCAGGTGGTCCAGCTTGTTGTCCATGTGCAGCTCGGTCAGTTCGGTAAAACCGCCGATGCATTCGCCATCGATAATAATCTGCGGAACAGTTCGTGCCCCGTTGGTGGCAGTGGCAAATTCGCGTCTTGCCGAGTGGTCAGTGTCGATCATTGCCTCTTCATAGGATATGTTCCATTGCGTGAGCAGCTGTTTTGCCTTGGTGCAAAAAGGACAGCTTGCGGTGCTGAAGATCTTGACTCTTGCCATGATTACTTCCGAATGCGGTTTCAGGTTGGCGTGAAAGTATACAGTAATTTACCAGGGCGGATTTCATAGAAAAGTGTGAGGAAATAGGCATGCAGGATTCACCATGCAATCGCAAGGCGGCACCCGAAGGCGATCAGACGCCAGGTGATTTTACCGGGCGGATCACCTTCTTTTGTGGTGACAGATTGATTTCGTCGAACACGGTGCCCGCGCGGGCTTGCATAATGGTGAGTACCGCTCCGGCAACGTCATCCGGCAGGATATAGTTTTCCGGTTCATCGCCATGTTGAAAGTCCAGCTCATCGAAGAACGCGGTTTTGACCATGCCCGGATTCACGATGCTGACGCGTATTCCGCTGGCGGCACACTCCGCCCGCAGTGACTGTGCCAGCCCCCGCAATCCGAACTTGGCGGCCGAGTAGACGGCGCCGCGCTTGCCGCCGCTGCGTGCGGATTCGGAGCCGATGAAGATAATGTCACCCGCGGCGCGCTTCTTCATGCCGGGAATCAGCGCGCGTACCAGGTAGATCTGGCTGGTGAGATTGAGGTCAAGCTGGGCGTTGATCTGCGCGTAGGAGAATTCCTCCAGTGAGCCAAAGCGGCCGCTGCCGGCACAACAAATGACGCTGTCAATCGCCTGCTCGTCTTTTACCAGGGCATCCAGTCGTGCAGGCAGTTCCTCGAGTCGTGACAGGTCAACGGATACTGACGTGAAGTTCCCGTGTGCGAAGCGGGCCTTGCTGAAATCGCGTGCCATGCCGATCACCCGGTAACCGTTGTCGAGAAGCCGGGTGGTGATGGCCTGGCCGATACCGGAACTGGCGCCGGTCACCAGTACGGTCTTGTGTCCTGTTTGTTGCATCAGGTCGCCAGTGTACAGGGGAACAGCAGGGATTCGGGTATATGCTGCAATAATTCACGGCTGCAGAACGCGGTCATTTCCTGCTCCAGTCCCTGCGGATAGGAAATCATGCCCCGCGTATCGCTGAAGCTGCCGGCGAACAGAGGCTCATCCGGATAGAGCTGTACGATGTTTCTGAAAAAATCGCGCGGCAGACGAAACGGCCCCAGACTGACGGAATGCAGTTGTTCGCTGTTCAGTTGACTGAACAGTTGCTGAAACAGCCTGCGATAGTGCGCCTGGTAGCCGGGCTGGTAAATGAGCGGATCGAAGCGCAGCCCGAGCCGCCACCCGGCCTGCTGCAACTGCAGCATCGCCTGCAGCCGTCGCTCCAGTGTCGGTACCTTGTGCTCCAGTGCCCGGTAGATCTCCTCGGGAGTAAAGCTGAAGGCAATAACCGCATTCGGGATCGGTGTCCGTTTCAGCAGACTGCGGATCTGCGTGCTCTTGGTGCGCAGCTCGATATGCGCCAGCGGACGTTGACTGAAGAACGGCAGGAAATGTTCCACGAATGCCGATACCGGTTCCATGGCAAGGCTGTCGCAATCGTAGCCGGAGAAGAACCAGCACACTTCGTTGCCAGCCTCCACCAGCCGGGCGTCGATATCGGCGCCAAAGTCTTCATAGTTCACATACAGCACATAATGCGCCGAGCGGTACATGCCCTGCAGGAAACAGTAGCGGCAGTCATACAGGCAATTCAGCAGGTGGGAAAAATAGTAGTTTCTGTGGCCGCCAAGACCGTAGCCGTCCGGTGTTTTCAGAACGCGCCCGTGGTGCTTGTGTGCCAGTATCAGGGACGGCCTGCGTTTTTGCAGGCGGAAATCCTGCGCGTTCGGGTTGAATACCTCGCCATAGCGATCGCATTCAACGCGCGTTGCCTTTGGGAATCGCGCGCAAACAGCCTGTGTGCGCGGGTGTTCGGCGACCTGCTTCTCTATATATATGTGGTTAAACACGGTGTTCGGCTGATTCCTCTGCCGGGCCCGGGGTTAGTGCGTCGAGGTGCTGCTGCAGACATTGCAATACTGCCGCGGCCCGGGTTTTTTTCTCAAGGCCGTCGAGCCACAGCGGCTGGTGCGGAAGCAGCACCTTCCAGCGCCTGGCGAGTTCCGTCAACTGGTGCCGTTGCGAGACGGTAAAGTGCCATTGGCTGACCAGTTGTTCCAGTTCTGCATGCGGTGCATGCCACGCGTTATAGTCATGTGCCAGTGCCATCAATGCCCTGACCATCCGGTCAATATCATCCAGTCCTGCTGTCACCAGCCGGGTACAGGATGCAGCGGTAAGCGTGTCGGCTGACTGTTCACGGTTATCCGAAACAACCTTGAAACACTGCACCAGCTCGGTGCTTGAAAAGCGGCTGGCGACGGGATAAAAGCCACTGGCTTCCATGTCATAGGCCGCCTCCTGATGATAGCTGTTTTCAGGGACATCAACGGTTATCAGGTGGGCTGTGGTGGTTGCCAGGTCAAGCAGTTGTGGCGGGTACCAGCTGTGCCCGGTTGCCCGGTCGGTAATGCGGTGCGCGAGCAGGCACTGCCCGGTGGCGCAGCTGGCGTGACCGGCGATGCCGATATTCAGCCAGGCAGCGTGTTTTCCCGGGGGTATGCCACCGGCCAGCAGTGCGGTAGCGGCGGCCGAGGCGACCTTGCCAGGGCCTGAAATTATGAGTGATATGTCCGCATGTCGATAGATACGAAAGCCGCCGAGAATGGTTTTCCCTGTAAGCCGGTAACACTCGATCAGTGGGCGCGCCTCGGCAGGCAGGGCAACAACAAGATTGATCATGCGGGACAACCCGCTGGAGACGTGCCGCTGCACCGATAGTGTTGCTGTTTCTCACGACAAACACTGAGCAGCTCATGATTGCCGTGTTTGACGGCGCCCTTGATGACGATGGCCAGTTTGTCCAGCAGGGTTGCGAGGGCCGCGGCACGATACGCGCTATCAAGAGTAGTGGAAGCCAGAATCTTTTCCAGTGCATGGATGCGGAAGCGATCCATGCCCCAGTAGTATCGCGACAACTGATCGCTGTGACCGCCTTCCTTGATAATAAGGGGTTGATCAATATACAGCACCGGATGCACGGCACAGATTCTCAGCCACAGGTCATAATCCTCGCAGGCAGGCAGGACTTCATCAAACAGACCGATCTCGCTGAACAGATCGCGGTGAATCATGACGGCAGAGGGGGAGATGACACACAGCGGCAGGCAATGCCGGAAGATATAGCCGCCCCGTTTGGCATGTTTTTTCATCGGGTTTACGCGTCGTCCGTTACGGATCCAGATTTCGTCACAGTGACAGATTTTATATTCCGGCCTGGCTCGTAAATAGTTAACCTGCCGTTCCAGTTTCTCCGGCAGCCAGTGATCGTCCGAGTCGAGCAGCGCAATCCAGTCTCCCGTTGCTGACTGTATGCCGGTATTCCGTGCGCTGCTGACGCCTTTGCGCGGCTGATTGAGATAGCGGACATCCGGAAATTGACTACGAACCAGCCTGTGCGTGCCATCGGTAGAACCGTCATCCACGACTATGACTTCTGCTGGCGGGAGGCGCTGTGCAATCACCGATTGCAGCGCCCTGGCGAGGCGGTCTGCGCGGTTCCAGGTTGGAATAATGACCGAGATGTTCATCCTGAGCGGGCTAGTGGCATTGAGCGTCGAGGCGCTATTCTCTAACAGAATCGAGCCCAGGCCAAAGACTTGCTGACGCGTCAACGGCTGAGGATGGCGTCAATAGTCCCGCGAATTTCGGCAATTCACTGACGATCTGCCGGTAAATTGGCGATTTGTGCCTACTGTACGGTGGTCATGCAGTCGCTCATTTGCTTGACCACCAGTTGCATCAGTTCATTCATGGTCAGGCTGTCAGGGACATGCTTAACATCTGAAAACCATATATTTTCTATCTGTCCACCGGTATCACCGGCCTGCTGTGACAACAACGGCAGGCCAATGAATATGCCCTGTTTGCCATCGTCAAGACCAACTGTAATTAACTGAAGTTCAAGTGTTTTCATGTCGGGACCTCGGTAATGCCTGGCGCCGCAACAAACGGCTGGCTCGCTTTAGGTTCGACATTTATGCTGCATATCACATGCCATATCCGGCTAGGTGTCGCGACGACGTTGCTTGCGCGCCTCTAGCCAGCGCCACAGCGACCCGCTGGGCGCGTCATGACCACTGCAGTTATAACTCAACGCGTGCAGATTCCGGGTGCTCCAGCGCATGTGTGTCTCGGCATCCGCCTGGCCGCAGAATAACAGCTGGTCTCCGGTCTGCAGCCGTGTTTCATTGCCCGGCAGCAGTATCTCGTTGTTATCGGCATGCTTGAGGTAGAGCACTACACAGGGCAATGCAACAGTAATGTCGCGCGGGTCCGTGAGCAGGTTACCCAGAGTGACCGGGCAGTCACTGTTCAGCAGTTCCATTACTGCCGGGGTTTGTTGTGGCGAGATCGTCATTACCCAGGATTCCGGCGGCTTGTCCAGTACCCCGACTACGCGGCTGACCAGCATATTGGCCCAGCTTTCATTCTGGTCTCTGGCCATGCGCAGAAAGTCCGTCAGCAGTGGCGTGGTGATCATATCAACCACGCGCTGGCCGATGAGCCGCCCGGTCTGCATGGTGATGTCGATATCGGCGGCTGCAAACAGGGTGTCATTGGTGCTGAGGTTTTGCCGGGCGACGATGAACAGGTCTGGGTTGAGTTTCAGCGCGGTCATGATGATGGAGAGATTGTTGGCGTCGTCGTCAGTGCCGGCAATCAGACCGACCGCCTGCTCGATACCGGCCTCATACAGTGTAAAGGCCTCCGTTCCCCTGCCTTCAATGGTGCCCTCCGGCGCCCCGGTCTTGGCAATGTCCGCTTCGATAACAATGCTCTGTATGCCTTTGAAGGACAGGCTTTCACGTACCGCCTTGCCAAAGCGGCCATAGCCGCACAGCACCCACGTACCCCTTGGCGGTACCGTAAAATCACTCAGGGGGGATTCATGAGTGCTGGTCATCCACTCATAGACCAGATACATGCTCGGTGACTGGAACATCATGGAAAAACGCTTGGCGAACGAATCAAACGGGTTGATGATGTAATCGGTACCGAATGAGGCGATATTGTCCTGTGAGTCATGCGATTCCGCCCGGCAGATCACGGGCAGCCCCGGTACCAGCAGTTTGCTGGTGATGGCGATGGTCATGTTGACCTGGTCGTTGCCGGTGAGGGCGACGACTCCCTGGCACTCCGGTTTCTGCAACCCGGCGGCGAGCAGGGTGGATGTATTGGTTACGTCTCCGCTGATTCCGGGGACGACGACGGACTGGTCCTCCAGGCGCAACAGCTGGATCTTGCTATCATCCCGGTCAATGATGACGCAGAGAATATTGTGGGCTGCAAGCTCGCGAATCACCAGGTGACCGGCGTCTCCCAATCCGCAAATCAGGTAAAAAGGCTCACGTATGTTTCTGATGTCCCGAGTAAACTTCGTGAAGGCAACGATGCGCTTGAAGGCCGGGTCCTTGAGCAGCCCGAACAGCGACCCGATGGCGTACAGCCATGAGATGACGGTCATGTACATGGCGAGCGTCGTCCAGAGACGCTGCGGGTCGGTGAACGGGTAGGGGATTTCCCCGAAGCCGATGGTTGAACCCATGAAGCTCACAAAATAAAAGGCGTGGAAAATACTCATGTGCCAGGTGTTGCCCTGGTCGTCCACGCCGGGTATCAGCGCCAGCCCGAGGATGGAAATCGCATACACCAGTATGACCACGATCAGTGGCAGGCGCATGCGCTGCAACAGGAGGTACAGGAGTTTATTCACGGCAGGTTGTGCTACCCGTTAGTCCGGATGCGTATTCGTCATCGCTCAACGACGGAACATGACGGTTTCGGTCACCAGGATAACAACGGAGGTAATGTTCGCCAGTAATGCGCCACCGGAGAGCGAAACGACGCTGGACAGTACCATCGGTGTCATGCCGGCATCGCTGGCGTGGACGGACAGGGTCCAGACGATAGTGGCGGCAATGAGTTGCAGATCGGCGACCAGACTGGTGGCCAGCAATACCGCACCGATGTGTGCGCGGTCGCCGAATTTCATGACGGTGGCAATCAGGCTGACAACCAGTGCGGCATACAGTTCGTACACATTGTGATGATTGGGGTTGTCCATGCCGCCGACAAAAAATCCGAAATTCAGTGTCAGCGCCAGGACAATGAAGAATGCAAAAAAGACTTTTTCCAGATTCATAACCGGTCCCCCCGGGGTGTATGGCCTTGCGCGGGCCATTGTTGTCTGCCTGCCGCAACCGTAGCAAAGGCCATTGGCGATAACAAATCCCGGTGCTTCAGCCATGCTCCTGATGTGCCTGGCGGGTGTGGTCCGCCAAGTGTCTGCAGTTTACAGTAAAACAGCCAGTCGACCTGTATACTGTATTGATGGAATTGCCTGGCGGGTTCGCATGGATTGAAATCTCTTCCAGCGCGCCTGACAATGAGGTATGACTTTGCCAGTACTCGATGATGCGACCTATGCATTGCTGCAACAGCGAGTAGGCAGGACCCATCTCAGGCAACGTCTCGGAATCGAGCGTGACTATGAGAGCAAGGTTTTCGGTCAGGGCAGGACTCTCTTCCATATCGAAAACTGGCATGCACTGCGTTCCATTATTCGCAATAGCCTGCGGCTGGTTTTGCTGCATGAGCGGGCGAGGCGCAATGCGCGCCAGATCAGGGTTCGCCACAACCACATCACGCTGCAGCGACTACCGCCCGCTTTTGAGGCTTTCACCCTGTTGCAGATTTCCGACCTGCATCTGGATATGGCAGATGACTTTCCGCATGCACTGATTGAGGCCGTCCGCCATGTGAATTATGACCTGTGTGTATTGACCGGCGACTTCAAGGCGGAAACCAGCGGCCCCTATGCAGCCGCCCTGCACGGGTTGCAACAGGTGCGGACCCATCTTCAAGGTGAGGTATACGGCGTGCTGGGCAACCACGACACGATCTGCATGGTTCCGGCGATGGAGTCGATGGGTATCCGCATGCTGCTGAATGAAGAGGTTGCGCTGCAACGCGAGGGTGAGGCGATCTACCTTGCAGGTATCGATGATCCGCACTACTACCGTGCCGATAATATTGAAAAGGCCGGCGATGCCATTCCCGAGGGGGCGCTGTCGATTTTGCTGGCACATTCCCCTGAAATCTACCGGCATGCAGCGCACGCGGATTTTGATGTCATGCTGTGCGGCCACACGCACGCGGGTCAGATATGCCTGCCAGGTGGCTTTGCGCTGATGTGCAATGCCGCCTGTCCGCGTAAATACTGCACAGGTGCCTGGCGTTATCACAACTTGTCGGGTTATACCTCTGCCGGCTCCGGTGCCTGTGTTGTCGATCTGCGCTTGAATTGCCCACCCGAGATTACCCTGCATCACCTGCACTGTGTTGCGACCTGATAACCCGCTGTTGAATGTTGTTACCCTCGCAGGGCCAGCCGCTGTCCCTCTCAGGCCCTTGCAGACCTGAGTAGACTGGAGAGCAGCAGGTCGATGGCTGCAAAGATGATCACTGCCAGGGTCATCTCGGGCCAGCTGGATCCAAGCACCGTTTGCATGCCCCAGAGTGGCAGAATGGATTCCGGTAACTGGTCGAGTAACGGTACCGAGCGACTGGAGGCTATCCCAAGGCGTCGCTTCGTGAAGCTTGAACAGAGATCTCCGAGCATCGCCAGCAAGGCAAAGCTGACACCCTCGAGCAGTGACAGGTTAACCAGGGGTGCGAGCAGTGCAGTGGCAAGAAGGGCACCCATGAGGCCACGCAGCGTCTTGGACGGGCCCAGCAAGGGACGTTTGTCCGTGAGCAGGCGGTGGTTATCCAGCGGCCAGTTCCAGCGCGGGCCCAGCACCAGACCGATCAGGACCGGTGTACCATTGGCGATGACGAGTAAAAATAACAGGTGACTGATCAGCCAGATGCGCATGTGAGTAGCAGTGTCTGCCTCCTGTCGAGGACGTCCCGAGTAATGTCTGAATGTTTCCATTTCCGCCATTCTGGCGAAGGCCGGGGTCCAGACTGTAGTTCGTTCCTGAAGACTAGCCGGTTGTCAGCGTGCGCGCGAGTCACCCTGCCCGGGGCAAAAAAAACCCGCCAACAGGCGGGTTTAAAGGAGGTTGGTGTTTGGGCTAACACTCAAATATCAGTTGCTGCATATCCACTAGGTATTGTCGCTGCTGATCAATCCACAATAACGAGGCGGGATCATCGGCGGCAGCACGTTGTATGTCATCGATCTGGCGCTCCGCCTCTTCGAGGCGTTGTGCCTGCTCGGTCCTGCTCAGACGTGACAGCTGGTCGACATCGAAGATAATGTTTTCCAATGTTCGCTCCTTGCATGCAAGCTCTGACCTACGACGCTATTCATTACGCCTTCAACCACCGGCAGTGTCAACCACAATAGATTGACGCGAATTTCCCGTGTTCCGCGTCTCTGAGTGTAGGGTTCTGATAATACTGGTATATAGGGATTGATTAATTTTTGTATATTCAGATGTAGTCAGGAAAATATTTTATTTTCTTGTAACTCTCGGAAATCCTTAAAGAATGTACATTACCCCTGAATACCTGTGTTAATGTAAATAATATATAAACTGTATAAGTTCATGTATATGCTATATATAATAATATATTAATATATTTGAGAATAACAGAATAATTACTTGCTTAAATTAGAGTATGCTTATATACTATCCATGGTCATATAATTGACCAACACAATTTACATACTTCTTACCATTGGAGAATGAACATGAAAAAGATGACTACTGCAGTATTCGCAGCCGCAATTGCGATTGCTACTACCTCTGCTCATGCCTGGGGCGGTTGGGGTCCTTGGGGTAACCGTGGTTACAACGATGGCTGGGGTGATGGCTGGGGCGATGGCCTTGGTGATTTCTTCGGCGACGGTGACTTCGGCTTCAACATGCATGGCAGCGGCAGCGGCCGCGGACGGGGTTATGGACGTGGTTATGGCGACTACTATGGTGACTACTACCGTGGTTATGGCTATGGGCCTTACGGGTATGGCGCCCCTTACGGTTATGGCGCTCCTTACGGTGTTGCACCTTATGGCGCCCCGGTCGCTCCGCAGGCAGCCCCGGCTGCACCTGCTGCTGCCCAGTAAGCCGTTCTTAACTGCCAGAAAGCCAAAAGGGGGCGGCTCGCAAGAGCTACCCCCTTTTTTCTGATAGCGGTCGGGCCGGTGGTGCTGTAACGGTCTTCTCTGTATTAACCTGCATGACGAGGAAACAGACATGAAAAAAGGCTTAGCCGCCATATTAATGCTTGTCACGGGCCTGTTGACACTGTCCGTGCGGGCTGATGTGCTGGTGCTGGTACATGGTTACCTTGCCGGCGCGCAGTCCTGGGATGAGAGTGGCGTGACAGCCCTGTTGCAGCAGCACGACTGGCAACGTGCAGGCGTCTATACGGCGGGTCCGGCGGGCGTGCAGTTGATACCTGCGCCGGGCATACAGGCTAGCAATAAATTTTATGCGGTCGATCTGCCATCGGAAGCCCCGGTGCTGGTGCAGGTCTCTCTGTTAAACGCAATCCTGGACGCGATCAGCCAGGTGCACAAGGATGAGCCGGTGATCCTGGTCGGACACTCCGCCGGTGGGGTGGTCGCGCGTGCGGCGCTGGTGCTCGGCAACCACAAAAACGTGCAGGCCCTGATCACCATCGCGAGCCCGCACCTGGGGACGTCCCGTGCCGAGCAGGCGCTGGATGCCACGGATATCCCGTTTCCCTTTTCCGTGGTGACGGATTTTTTCGGCGGTGACGCCTATCACACGGCAATGCGCTCGCGCAGTCTCTATATTGACCTGGTGCGTCCGCAACCCGGTACCTTCCTGTACTGGTTGAATGCCCGGACGCATCCGGATATCCGGTACTTTTCTATTGTCCGTGGTCCGTCACCGGCAGGCTGGGGTGATTATATCGTGCCAGCCTACAGCCAGGACATGAACAATGTACCTGCACTGCGGGGACGCTCATCCCTGATTAATGTGCCGGTGAGTCACGGGCTGGAACCGTTGGATGGCAGTGCAATCATAGACGTGCTGTCGCAACTGGGTTCGCGGCAAACACCGGACTCTTGATCCCCGCGCTTGCGTGGGGGCGTGGTTCATGTCGCTGTAGTCCGTTGCCGGCGAGGCTGTCCTTTCCGTCCTGCATCAACCGCCTCACAGCGCTCCGCTGTGTGCGCGTGTACGTGCCTGAAGACCTCGATCCGCACAAAATGTAATCAAGTTTCTTCAAGGGTTCCATATCCTTTTGTAATTGATAAGATAACTGCTATGGCTTTGCTCGCCGTCCGCGATTTGGTTAAGCTGAGGCTGCTTGATATGGGAGGAGACCGGCGTTGATCCAATTTGTGGCGCGACTTGTGTGGCGAATCATTTGCTGGCTTGAGCTCTCGGTCTTCACGCTGATTCTCTATCTGCTCTCCTACCTGCCACGACCACTGATCAAGGGATTTTACTTTCCCCTGTTCCGGGTCTGGTGCCGTGCATTTGTGCGGGCACTGGGTGTGGACTTGAGGATACATCAGAAAAATACGCAGGCGCTGCCGCCACACTACATCCTGGTTGCCAATCACCCCTCGGCGTTTGAAGATATCGGGATACCGGCGGTCTTTCCGGTGCATTCACTGGCGAAGGTCGAGGTCGGGGACTGGTGGCTGGTCGGCCGCATCAGTACGGCCTCCGGTACCCTCTATGTGCATCGAGAGTCAAAAGAGTCGCGCAACGCGGCTGCCGGTGAAATCGAGACAAAACTGCGTGAGGGTATTAACATTGCCCTGTACCCGGAAGGCGGATGCAAGGGGCGGCGTATCTTTGAAACCTTCCGCTATGGCGCCTTTGACATCTCCTTGCGTACCGGAATACCCATCCTGCCGGTGTTTCTGCATTATGAATCACAGGACGATTTTGAATGGCGTGAGCCGCAAACGCTGCTGCACAAGATCTGGCATATGATGAGCACGCGTAACAACCGGGCCAACTACTATGTCTACGATGCTATCGACCCTGCGCGCTTCAGTGACAAGGCAGACTATGCGAACTATGTCCATAACAAGTATCTGGAATGGCAGGCGCGCTATCTGGACTAGGCAACAGAGCATCACTGTCGCTTGACGGCTGTCCGTGGAAATTCCGGCCATCTCGGGTAGAATCGCTCTCCCGCTGCCACAGGGCAGAAATGACAACATGTTTATCCCCCTAAGGAGAACAATGACCATGATGCAGTCTTTGAGCGGACGGCTGGCCAGTCTTGTCTCGTTGCCGGCTCTCGTGCTGGCAGCTTTGCCTTCATTCGCAGATGAATTGATCATGAAGGATGGCTCCCGTCTCCTTGGCAAGGTAGTTAAACAGCAAGACGGGATACTGGAATTCGAGACCGGCTATGCCGGCGTGATCAAGGTCAAGTGGGATCAGGTCAGCGAACTGCATGCAGATAAACCGGTGCAACTCATGCTCGATAATGAAGAGTTGCGTGAGGCGACAGACATTAAAAGGTCGGAGGATGCCACGGTGGTTACGGCAATCACCGATGACAGCACCGCCTCGATTGAGCCTGGCACGATCGCCTATATCAACCCGGAGCCGTGGCGTTACGGTGAAGGCTACAAGTTCAGCGGGTTGCTGAACGTTGCACTGGTATACCAGCGGGGCAATACCGTCAGTAACGAGAATGATCTGGACGGCAACCTCGGTTTGCGCTGGAAGGATGATCGTATAACTGCCTATGGTCAGTTCGAGAAAGACAGCAATTTTGGAGAGACGACTGCACAGAACTGGCAGGCGACTGGCAAATATGATCATTTTCAGACCGAAAAATTCTATTACGGCGCCAGTGTCGGTTTTGAGCATGATGAATTTGCGGATCTGCAGCTGAGGTCAAAGATCGGTCCTCATCTCGGCTATCAGTTTTTTGAAACACCCGTACTGAACCTCGGTGCTGACGTCGGTGTGATGTACGTCGACGAGAATTTCATTGCCGCTGATGACAAGAAGTATGGGGCCTTCTCCTGGAACGTCGATTTTGACTGGTTTATCATCCCCGACCGCATCCAGCTCTATCACCGGGATAACGGCCTGTTGTCGACGGAAGACGTCGGTGATCTGTCCATCAATTCCTGGACCGGCTTTCGCTTTCCGCTGTATGCGGGAATCGTGGCCAGTGTCGAGACCGAGGTTGATTATGATGGTGGCTCGCCGCCGGGGACTGACAAGGTTGATACCACCTATCGCGCCAAACTGGGTTATCAATGGTAACTGTGTGCCAGGCCGGACCCGGCAGATGAAAATGTTGCCAGTGCCCGTATGGCTTTTTGTGTTCGTGCTGCTGTGCCTGCCGTTCAGCCTGGCCTCGCCCGCGGATTCCGATGTTGCGGTGGTGGCTGCCCCCGACATTGTCAGCGCTGACACCCTGAAAATCCGTCTCAAGGAAATCGAGGCATCGACCACGCTAGATGAGGATACGCGTGCCTCGCTCACCGAGGGCATCAACAAGGCGCTGTCCAACCTGGATACGGCTGGCAATAACAGGGCCACCGCGGAGAGTTATATCCAGTTACGGGAAACAGCGCCGGCGAAGATAAAGGCTATCCGGGCGCAGCTGGACAAAAAAGACCAGGGCCCGGCTGAAATCAAGCTGCCCGTGAGCACTGATTCATCCTTTGAAGAGATCGAGCGTGCGTTGTTGCAGGAAAAGGCCAATCTTGCCGCTGTCGAAGCCAGGCGTTTAGATCTGGAAGCACTGCTGGAGTCCGTCAAGCAACGGCCAGCGACGATACCAAAACAGCTGGCGACCGCGAAACAGGCCAAGGAGGATCTCGAGTCAAAGGAAAAAATTCCGGCCCCGGGCAATGAACTTGCCATAGTAACGGAGGTGCGTGGCTGGGTGCTGTCCACCCGGATCGATGCGCTGCGCAGTGAAATCAGCATGCTTGACCAGGAATTGCTGGCATTGCCAAGTCGTACAGATCTGCTCGAGGCACAGAGAGATCAACTGGCACGTACTGCCGAACGTATCGCTGCCAGGGTAACAGTGCTGGAGGACCTCTCAAGCCGGCAGGGACGCGTGGAGGCAAAAGCAGCCGAGGTGGCAGCAGAGGCAGCCGTTGATGAGGCCGCCGGCAAGCATCCGTTGATCCAGCAACTGGCGGCGCAGAATGCCGAATTGACCCGCGACCTCTCCGCCCTGGCGGTTACCCTGAAGGACAGTGATGCCAGTGACGCGTCGATTGAGCAGCAGGCAAAGCGAGTCGATGACGACTTTCGCATGGCCAGGGAGCAGCTGGAGATAGCCGGATTAAACGAGGCTCTGGGTGAAGTGCTGATAAAGCAGCGCCAGTCATTGCCCGATACCGTAAATCTGCGCAGGAAACTGAAACAGCTCGACAGGGACCATGCCCGTATCACCCTGCAGCTGATTCAGTATGAGGCAGAGCTGACACGTCTACGTGATCCCGAGGCAGCTGTTGCCGATTTTACCCGCGGGTTGAACAGCAGTGAGGTCGAACGGCTGCGTGATGATCTCCTGGGGCTGATGAAGAGTCGCAAGGACTTGCTCGAAAAGGCCATCAAGCTGAACAAGTCGTATTTGCGCTCACTGATTGAGCTGGAGACAAGTCAGCGAAAGCTGCTTGATTCAAGTACCGCCTACGGTGAATTCCTTGCACAGAATCTGCTCTGGATTCGAAGTGCAGCCCCGCCTGACATGGCCGAAATTATCGATCTGCCGGGACAATTCGGCCGCTTGTTTTCACCTTCACGCTGGCTCGAGATACCCGCCGCGCTGATTGCCGGGGTGCTGGATTCCTTGCCGGTCAAGCTGCTGTTACTGCTGTTTGCAGTGTTGCTCCTGAAGTCCCGTTATATGCGGCGCAAGCTCGTTGCCGCGGGTGAGCCTGTTGGCAAACCCGCCGTCGATAAATTCCTCTATACCTACCGGGCGCTTGGTCTGACAGTGTTACTGGCTCTGCCCTGGCCCTTGTTAACCCTGACCCTGGGGCTGGCGCTGATTACTGGCCCGAATGTCATACCATTTCCAGAGCAGGTTTCCGGCGGGTTGCTGCAGATGGCGCCGACGTTTTTCTATATACAGTTTTTCAGTGTGTTGTGCCTGCCGGGTGGTGTCGCGGATAAACATTTCCGCTGGCCCGGCTGGCTGACAAAATCACTGTACCGTGAGTTTCGTCTCCTCGAGCTCACGCTGCTACCGCTGATATTTATCATCGTGATGACTGCGGATGCTAAACAGGTGACCTCGCTGGACGGCATGGAACGGTTGTCGATGGTGATTGGTTTGCTGGTCGTGGCACAGTTCTTCTACCGGCTTTCAAGGCTGTTGATACGGCAATCGGTCAGTTCAGGGGTGAGTCAGCGGTACTTCTGGCTGACACTGACGGTCGCTGCCCCGTTGCTGCTTGCCGTACTGGCGTTTATCGGATTTTTCTACACGGCCGGTATGCTGGGCGCCGGACTGGTCCAGACCCTGTGGATTGCCTTCGGCCTGGTGGTACTCCACCAGGTGGTGGTCCGCTGGTTGCTGCTGGCCCAGCACCGGCTCGCACTGCAGGCTGCACGAGAACGGCTGAGTACGGTGCACGAGGAAAGGGGGGCCGTCGATGCCGAGACGCAAGGGGTGCCTGCCCAGGTTGAAACACCTGATATTGACCTGCTTGCCTTGAGTGAGGACAGCCGCAAGCTGCTCAACCTGATGCTGGTTATTGTCGGTTTTTTCGGCTTCTGGTATGTCTGGTCGGATATCCTGCCAGCGTTCAATGTGCTGAACGAGGTGACGCTGTGGCACAAATCGTCGGTCGTTGACGGTGTGGAAACGTTGGTACCGGTATCGCTCGCGAGTCTGTTCATTGCCTTGCTGATCGCCTTTCTCACCTATATCGCCATGAAACGCTTGCCGCCAATGCTGGAAATTGTGCTGCTGCATCGTGTCAACATGACCCCGGGGAGCCGCTACACGGCCAGGACGCTGACTACATATGCGATTGTAGGGATTGGACTCATCGCTTTTTTTAATGTGATAGGCATGGACTGGTCCAGAGTTCAATGGCTGTTTGCGGCGCTGAGTGTTGGCATCGGTTTTGGTCTGCAGGAAATTGTGGCCAACTTTATCAGTGGCCTGATTATCCTGTTTGAACGGCCTATCAGGGTGGGGGATGTCGTTACCGTCGGTGACACTGAAGGCGTGGTGAGCCGCATCCAGATACGTGCGACCACCATCCGCACCTGGGATGCGCAGGAACTGCTGGTGCCGAACAAGGAGTTTATTACCGGGCGCCTGCTGAACTGGTCGCTGTCAGACCAGACGACACGTCTGAAGATACCGGTTGGCATCGCCTATGGCAGTGATGTGGAAAAGGCCATGTCGTTGATGGATGAAGCAGCAAGGCAGAACGGGACCGTCATTTCAGACCCGGGGCCTTATATTGTATTCCACGGGTTCGGTGATAATGCGCTTAACCTGGAACTGCGCTGTTATGTCGGGTCGCAATCACACCGTATCCCCGCCATCACGAATCTGCATCAGGAGATCAACCGCAAGTTCAATGCTGCCGGCATCAGTATTTCCTTCCCCCAGCGCGATGTACACCTGGATGTATCGACGCCGATTGATGTGCGAATCCAGCGGGATGATGTTCAGGGTTCAACAGCCTGAAAGCGTATTGACAAACAAGACCCGCCCGGAGGGGCGGGTCCATGAATCAATGCAAGCCTGGCATTAGTTACTCAGTATTTGTTTTTTCTTTTTCTCGTATTCCGATTCGGTAATGATGCCATCTTTATAGGCCTTGTCCAGGTCTATGAGTTGCTGCCCGGTGGTAGTGGTTTGGGCTTCCATGGTGGCGCCGCCGCCGCCGCATCCGGTGAGGCTGATTGTGACCAACACCATAAGCAAGAATAATCGAGTGCGTGAGATGATTTCCATGTGGTCTCCTGATGGTTGTTGACGGACTGGATATCCGCAAGTGAATACCTGCTGATTATAGTGGAAAGCTGTGGCCGCTTGCTAGCCGGCAAGTCGGCCCAGTTCCGTATACATTAGCAGGCCGAACACCAGTAGCGATGACAGTAATACCAGATTGGTTATCCAGCCGTTCTTCAAGTCGCCGACCCATGAGCGGCGATTGTTCATGAACAACAACAGGAGTGCCAGCAACGGCATGAAGAAGGCACCGGCGACGGCATAGATGACGACCAGCCAGACAGGCTGGTTTACGAGCAGCAGCAGCATCGGGGGAATCGCCAGGTAGCAAAGATAGCCGCGGTAGGCTGCCGAGCGACAAGCTATTGACGACGGTTGTTGCGGACGAAAGGTGTATTGCTGGACAAAATCCGCGAACAGGTAGGGAATGCCCTGCCAGACCCCCAGCATGGAACTGAAAACGGCGCTCCAGAAGCCAATCAGAAAACACCACTTGCCAAAGGGTCCGATGACGGATTCGAGGTGACTGGCGACGCCCAGTGCCATACCCGGACCGGTAATGACCTCAGCCTGTATGCCGGCTGTGATGATCATGATGCAGATACCGAACAGGCCGGTCAGTCCGTAGGCGAGAACCAGGTCAATTCTGGCACGCGGCAGGTGCTCGCGGCTTGTCCAGTCCCGCTCCCGTATCCAGTAGCCGTAACACAGCAAGGTGACACTGCCACCGACACCGCCAATGACGCTGAAAATAAACAGCACGGAACCCTCGGGAATGGACGGCATGAACAGGCCGCTGACAATGCCGGACATGCCGGGTGCGACCAGTACCGCGCAGGTGACAACAACCAGTAGCATCAGCGCCATAAAGAATTTCATGAGCTGTTCGAGCAGCGTGTAACGACCAATCAGCACCAGTAGCAGCGCCAGCAGTGAATGCAGGATGCCCCAGACTTCCACTGACAGTCCCGGGTACAGGGCGTGTGCAGCCAGGCCGGTTGCGGCTATCAATGCACCGGCAACAACAAAACTCCACAGCACGAGATAGATAAAAAAGTACAGCGAGATGATTTTTGGCAAGCGCTCTACCCAGCCTTCCAGCAGGGTGGATCCGGTGGCCAGTTGCCAGCGTGTCAGCCCTTCATTCATGGCATACTTCATGATTGCCCCGACGATGGCAACCCATAATATCGCGGTGCCAAAGCGGGCACCGGCGACGGAGGCCGCGATCAGGTCGCCGGCGCCCAGACCGGTGGCGGCAATCACCAGGCCAGGGCCAATATCCCTGAGACTGAATGCTGCTTGCTTCATACGTTCCCCGCTGCCGGCATTTTCGTAAAATCAGCCATCTTCAGCCATGGTAAAGTAACATGGCTCACGTATTGGAATAACTGCAGATGAAGCTGCGCACCCAGATTTCCCTGTTGCTGTTTTTATTCGGTCTGATTCCGTTGCTGGTGGCGTTTGTCATCAATATACCCATGATTTTCGACCGCATCGAGATACTTTATCACAAGGCCCATATTCAGAACCTGCGGGCCAGGTTCAGCGATCTGGATCAGTATATCGGACGTCGTCAGGAGATGGCGCGGTTGCTCGCCAAGATCCCGGAACCGGGCATGCTGCTGTCCGACGAGGAACTGCAGGATGCGCCGGGTCTTGAAACGGCCCGCAGTGGGTACGTGGACTGGGTGAATCAGGTGCTTGCGGACCAGCTTGATATCATGCGTATCCTGTTTCTGGACGCGGACGGAAACTCCCGGTTCTGGCTGGACCGCGATCTGGATAGCAGACGCCTGCAGGCAAATGAAGAGCAACTGCGGGACGTGAATCCCGAGCTGGTCGAGGCGGGCAGGGCACTATCGACAGGTGGTGTCATGACCGGTCCGATCGTGATTGACCCGTCAGCGAGTGAGACCTCGCCGAACCGCTTTATGCAACTCACTCTTATCAGCCCGGTGGTTATACCGATCGTCTCTCCTGAAAGCGGTGATGTCTCTGAGCGGCGCGGCGAAGTCATTATCTACCTCGACATGGGCGGCCTGACCACTGCCTATCGCGGCAATTACTGGGTGCAAAGTGATGGACATTACCTGGGGCATGTCGACCACAGCCAACAGGCAGGCAAGGCCTTCGAGGATTTTCCGGGACTGGAGCAGTTGTTCGCCAGAGGTGAACTGGACCTGTGGTCATACAAGGGTCAGCAGGTCATGTGGGTGCCACTGTTTGATACCGAGCATTCCGGGCCGATCTGGGTTGGTCGCAGCGTCGACCCGTCGCCGCTGGCGATGTTGCTGCGCGCCGTCAATGTACGTGTTGCCATCGTCGCGACCGGTTTGCTTATCGTTGTGTTCGTTGTTGCCCGGCTGATTGCCGTGCGGGCCGAGCGACTTGGCCATGAATTAACCGATGGTATCTCACGGGTGCTGGCGCACGACGAGGCCGTCAGGTTTTCATGGAAACGCCCCGAGGAGCTTCACGAACTCGGTACGCACCTGACGCGCCTGGCCAGCACGCATTCCGAGCATAACCGGGCGCTGCACGATTATGCCGAGGAGCTGGAGGCATCGAACCGCTACAAGTCCGAATTTCTGGCCAATGTCAGTCATGAATTGCGCACCCCTCTGAACTCAATCCTGCTGTTATCCAAAATGCTGGCGGAATACAGTGCCGGACAGCTGTCGGGTGAGGCAAGCCGGCAGGCACAGATTATCCATGCGGCTGGAACCGACCTGAAGGCGCTGATCGATAACATCCTTGATCTCTCGCGCGTCGAGGCACGGCAAATGTTACTGCTGTCAGAGACAGTTGACTTGCGGACGTTGCTCACGGAGGTCATTGAATTGCTCAGGCCGCAGTTTGACGTAAAGCAGCTGCGACTGGAGCTGCAGATTGATGCGGATGCACCCGGGACGATCGTTTCTGATGGCGAAAAACTGCGCCAGATACTGGTAAATTTTCTCTCCAATGCAGTCAAGTTCACCGACAGGGGTGGCGTGTCTGTCAGGCTGCAGGGCGGAGACCCCGGTCCGGTCTGTATCAGCGTCACCGATACCGGCATCGGGATTCCTGCTGACAAGCTGGACCTGGTATTCGAGGCCTTCAAGCAGGCGGATGGTTCAACCAGCCGCCGTTTTGGCGGCACGGGTCTTGGACTGACCATCAGCCGGGAACTCGCAAGGTTGATGGGAGGTGAGATCCGTGTAGCGAGCGAGCCGGGCAAGGGGACAACTTTTTCGCTGTTACTGCCGTTGCAAATGCCGGCGATGCCGACTGAAGAGGGCGGCAGTCGGTTGACGGGACCCAGGCAGGACAAGCCAGCCAGAGAGTCGCTCCCCACTGCCAACTACCAGAATGCACGCATTCTGCTGGTTGATGACGATGTTCGCAACCTGCTGGCATTGACACCACTGCTGGAGCAGTGGGGGCTTGACGTGATGGCGGCCGGTGACGGCCAGGAGGCCCTTGAAACACTGGACACTGCCGGCCCGTTCGATGTGATGCTGCTGGACATCATGATGCCGGGCATGGATGGTTACGAGGTCATTCGCCGGCTGCGCATGCAACCCGCCGGCGCAGACTTGCCGGTGATTGCCCTGACCGCAAAGGCCGGTGAGGAAGACCGGCAGCACTGCCTGGCAGCCGGTGCAAATGACTGTGTTGTCAAACCACTGGACCCGCAGACGCTAAAACTTGCACTGGATGAGTTTTTATCCGATAACAGAAAACGAAACTGAAGTAACAGGAATGCACCTATGAATCGATATGCCGACTTCCGGATTCTGATTGTCGATGATAACCAGAACAACCTGTTTACCTTGCGTGCATTGATCGAAAAACATATGGATGTTGAAGTGCTGGAGGCGGATTCCGGGCAGGCGGCACTTGATATCGCCTTGAAGGACCCGCGTATTGACCTGATCGTGCTCGACGTGCAGATGCCGGATATGGACGGATTTCAGACCGCCTCGATGCTGAAAGTCAGGCAAAAGACCCGCGATATCCCCATCATCTTCCTGACGGCGGCCTACAAGACCGACGAGTTTCAGCAAAAGGGTTATGAAGTAGGTGCAGCTGATTATCTGCTCAAACCCATTGATGATAACCAGCTGATAAACAAGATCAGTACCTACCTGCGCCTGATCGAGAAAGAACGTGACATGAATCGCCGGCTGGAAGCGCTGGTGGAGGAGCGTACTGCCGAACTGCGTCTGGCAAACCAGTACCTGGAGAACGTCATCAATAATATGGGCGAGGCACTGCTGCTGCTGGAGCCGGGTGGCAAGATCACGGCGGCCAATCCAGCTGCCTGTCGCATGCTGGATTACAGGGAGCAGGATCTGCTGGGAATGGCGATTGGCGACGTCTTCGAGGAAGAGGAAACGGTGCAGGCCAATGCCTTCATGGGGACCTGGCTGGAGGCGCTGATCCGTACCGGTACCATCAGCAGCATCGAGGCATGCTTTATTGCCAAGGATCAGCGCAGGGTGCCGGTGCTGTTTTCACGCACCGCGCTCAAGGACGAGGCAGGCGGGATTACCGATATTATCTGTATAGCAAAGGATATGACGGGATACACGCGTGTTGCAAAGGACAGTGATCAGGTGCGGTGTTGATAAATCCTGTTCACAGGTTGCAACTCATGATACACAGAGTACACTTCCTGACAGGTTAATTTGGAGTCATTGATGGAAGATTCAGAACCAGCCCGGGAACCGGAAGAAGACATCACCCTGACTGCCGAAGCACTCAAGGCCATGGGACATCCGCTGCGTTGGAAAATACTCTGTACGCTTGGAAATAACGAGATGTCTGTTGGCGAAATCGTCGAGAAGATCGGTACTTCCCAGAGCAATGTCTCGCAACACCTGGACCAGTTGCGCAACAAGAATATCGTGAAATCACGACGCGATGCGAACAGGATCTATTATTGCGTCCGGAACGAGGAATTACTCGAACTCATCAGCACCATGCGCGGCGTACTCTGCCAGACCAATCTGGGCGACGATTACTAGCTGGTATAACCGCTGCATGCAGCGGTTTATCTTCTGCTGGATATAAAGACGGGGGCGACTCTTGCGAGTCGCCCCCGTTTGGCTTTACTGGTCTTGCCAAGGATGCTTACTGGGCTGCCGGAGCGGCAACCGGGGCAACCGGAGCGGCACCATAAGGAGCGCCGTACGGAGCGGCACCGTAAGGAGCGCCATAAGGAGCACCGTAAGGAGCGCCATAAGGTGCATAACCATAACCGTTGTAACCACGGTAGCTATTGTAGCCGTTACCATAGCCACGACCGTGACCACGACCACTGCCGCTCATGTTGAAGCCGAAGTCGCCGTCGAAATCGCCGTCGCCATAACCATCACCATAGCCGTCGTTACCCCAGCCGTTGTTACCATAACCGTTGTTACCGAAAGGGCCCCAGTTGCCCCAAGCGGAAGCGGTCGTTGATGCAACAGCGATAGCTGCAGCGATCAGAACTGTTGAAAACTTTTTCATGTTGTTCTCCAAATGAGTAGTTTGAGTGAATAAACCAGTGTTTACGATTTGTTTGTCAGCAATGACAGCAAGAATAATATAAGCATTTGCTAAAATAAGCAAACACTAATTTAAAAAATACCTTAAGAATCTCGCATAAAATAGTTATTACATTGAATAACAATGAGTTATGTTTTTCTTTTTTTTCTGCTCAAGAGTGCTTTCAGGCTATATCACCGCTTTCTAGGGTGTCAGATGTCACAAAGCCAACCCCGCACGCGCGATCAGGCTGTCTGTTTGACTCGATAATGAGAATCCCCGCGTTATTTATTTCCCGGAGATGGTTATGATTGACCCATGCGGGTGGAGAGCGAACAAAAACTGCTGCTGTCGATTATTGAACTGGGCGGCTATCCCAATTTCACACCCCTGTACGAGGCGTTCGGTTATGAAGTCGTGGTTGCAACCCGCATGCGCAAGGCGCTCGGTATTCTGAAGCAACGCCAGGCGGATGTGATTGTGGCGGAATTCAATTTTCAGTCAGATTTTCGCGATCGCAGCAGTAGCCTCGAGTCCCTGCTCGCTGTTGTGCAACGCTGCCCCGCGACCCGTATGATCGTGTTCTATGAAAAGGAATTTACGCCACAGTTTGATAAATTGCGTGCACGCCTGCCGGTGCATCATGCACTGCCGTTTCCGGTAGACGAGACTGCTTTACGCGCCTGCCTGCAGGAGCAGGCGGGTGTTGCCAGCGCTTGATCCAGTGAGCGCTATGTATTTTTATATAATTAGAGTGATGACAGGGAAGGGACATATTATGAAAAAATGCTCGATTGTCTTGTTGCTGTCGGTATTGTTGCTGTCCTCACTGACGGCATCTGCTGCAGAAATCCGGGTACGCGTATTCGAGCGAGATAACCAGACGCCGCTGGCGAATGCGGCGGTCTGCCTGGGTACGCCAGCCAGGATTGACCAGTTTGGCGCACTCATGACAGATGCTGAAGGCATTGTGTCATTTCCCGATGTGCCGCGTGCTGCATTACTGGTAACCGTGTCCCGCCAGGGCTACATGGCCGAGCAGGAAACCCTGGTGACCGAGGCAGCCAATCGCATGCTGGTGATGTCTCTAGCGGCCGGTGGCGGAGGCACGCCCTGCCCGCAGAACAATGCTGCGGCCAGGGTGTATAACGATGGACTGAGTGTCAGTGATTTTGCGCTGGACAACGGTGCAGCCGTGACTGCGGACCGCGCGGTCACACTCAATTACCAGGTGAACGGTCAACCCACGCAGTATCGCGCCAGCGAGCGGACGGATTTCCAGGCGGCAGACTGGCAGGACTATGTTCCGCTGCCGTCCTTCCAGTTAAGCCCGGAGCCAGGTAAAAAGGTAGTCTATTTCCAGGTCCGGCGTCATGCGAACGTAAACGGTGCCATCATCGAAACGCTTTCGGGGACGGTAAGTGATTCCATTATCGTTCAGTAGAGCGTCAAAAATACTCATACAGTAGCCGCGGAGTCCACGCAAGAAGACGAAAGAATAAATGCCTTACAAGAAGTATTTCCGTGTTCTTGCGTGGATTCCGTGACAATAATTTCATTCTTTATCAGTTAGAATCCGTACCACTGACTTCCGGGATGCTGACCGATGCGCGTAAACCTGCTGCGAATTCTTGCCGTGCTGCTGATGATGCTGACTACTGCCTGCGAGCAGGTCGACCAGCAGGGTACACAACCCGCTGCAGACAACTTGCAGTCAGCACCTGCCACAGCGGTCAACGACAGCGGCTTCGTAGACAACCGGCAATGCCTGGACTGCCATCAGGCCGAAGCCAGCAGCTGGAGCGGCTCACAGCATGATCTTGCGATGTCCATGGCCAGCGTCGATACGGTGCTCGGTGATTTCGATAACAGTGAGTTTATGCACCAGGGAAAAGCCAGCCGGTTCTACAAAAAAGACGACCGTTTTTACGTCAATACCGAAGGTGCGGACGGACAGCAGCAGGATTTCGAAATCAGCTATACCTTTGGCGTGTATCCCCTGCAGCAGTACCTGGTGGAGTTTCCGGACGGTCGTTTGCAGGCGCTGACGATTGCCTGGGACAGTCGCCCGGCGGCAGACGGCGGGCAGCGCTGGTTTCACCTGTTGCCTGATGAGGTGACTCCCCCCGGTGACCCACTCCACTGGACCGGACGCATGCATACCTGGAACGTGCGTTGTGCCGAGTGCCACTCAACCAACCTGCAGAAAAACTTCGATGCCGCAACCGATACCTATAACACCCGCTGGAGCGAGATCAATGTCAGCTGCCAGTCCTGCCACGGGCCGGGTGCGGCACACGTCGCCTGGGCGGAATCGGGGCAGGGCAGCGAAGCGGCGGATAATGCCGGTCTCGTCGTCAACTATAAAGCCGGGACTGCACACGAGCTGGTGGAGAGTTGTGCACGCTGTCATTCTCGGCGCCATCGTGTCAGCCCGGATGATGCCCACGGGCGCGCCTTTCTGGACGACTTCGAACCCGCGACGCTGCAGACGGGATTGTACTACCCGGACGGCCAGATCCTTGATGAAGTGTATGTGTACGGTTCCTTTCTGCAAAGCAAAATGTACAACCAGGGGGTGGGTTGCAACGATTGCCATGACGTACACAGCACCCGTTTGAAAAAGAGTGGTAACGAATTGTGCCTGCAATGCCATACAAGCACGCCGCCCGCGCGCTTCCCGAGCCTGAAGGCCAGGGACTACGCAACGCCCGAGCACCACTTTCATGCGCCGGATTCTGCCGGTGCACAATGCGTCAACTGTCATATGGCCGCGAAGACCTACATGGTTGTTGATCCGCGGCGTGATCACAGTTTCCGTATCCCGCGTCCCGATCTGTCCGTCAAGCTGGGCGTGCCCAATGCCTGCAACCAGTGTCATAGCGAAAAGACGCCTGAATGGGCGGCAGAAAAAACGGCACAGTGGTACGGGACGGCCATCCGCGAAACACCGCACTACGGCGAAATTATCGCAGCGGCCCGCGCGGGCGAGGCGTCAGGATACGAACCACTGGTCTCTCTGGCATCGGATGCATCACAGCCTGCAATCGTAACGGCCACGGCACTGGAACTGCTCGCGCAGTACAGTCCGGCAGCGCCTTCGGCACGGGCACTCCGCGAGGGTGCACGCCATCCAGACCCGCTGGTGCGTGCGGTGGCGACCCGCACCCTCGGCGAGATGCCATCGGTGGCGGACCTGGAGACGATGCTGCAACAATTGAATGATCCGGTACGCGCCGTCCGCCTGGAGGCTGCCAGTATCCTTGCGCCGATCCCGCGTGAGCACCTGGATGCGCAGCAACGCCGGGCACTGGATGCCGCATTGCAGGAATACCGTGATACCCAGCTGGCACTGGCGGATACGCCGGAAGCGTTGCTGAACCTCGGTGTGCTCGAAAGCGCGCTCGGCAATGAGGCGGCTGCCGAAGGCTATTATGAAAAGGCGCTCGAACAGGCGCCCGAGTTTGTGCCTGCACGGGTTAACCTGGCGAATCTGTATAACCGCACCGGCCGCAACCGCATGGCCGAACTTCAGTTTCGTACCGCGATTGGCCAGGAACCCGAAGCAGGCGAGCTTTATTATTCACTGGGGCTATTACTGGTGGAGGATCAGCGCCTCACTGAAGCCGCCGGGTTACTGAAGACGGCGGTCGAGTTGTTGCCGCAGCGCGCGCGCGTAATGTACAACTACGCCCTGCTGCTGCAAACGCTTGAGCGCCGTGATGAGGCGGAGGCCTTGCTGAAGTCTGCGTATCAGCTGGATGCTCAAGACACGGATATTGTCTATGCCCTGGTGGTGTTTTACTCCCAGGCAGAGGATTGGCAGGCAGCACTGCGGTATGCACGCGAACTGCAGGCGCTGGAGCCGGATAATCCCGGCATCGCGCAGTTGATCGAGCGGCTGGAGCAGACACAGTCTGCCGCGGCAGCCTCCGGTTAGCGGGTATGTAGTGACCGCACGGTTGTCCCGAGGACGCTTTCAGGTGCAGCGGCCATCGGGTGCTCTATACTTTGACTTAATGTACCACCGCAGCGCCGTTAACGGAGCGGGCAATGAAACAGGCACCGGTCGTCTATCTCTTCATACTTCTGTGGGTGTGCAGCCTGGTACCGCTGGCAGCCACGGCCACGGTGGCGGATGGTGATATCAATACGGACGGTGAGGTCAATATCGTCGATGTGTTCTGGGGACTGCAGACGGTGCTGGGGAGCCGTACCCTGGATTCGCCACAACTGGAACACG
>Ga0210101_1000010_pt1 | contig 87093 bp, 78 predicted proteins | sample Muzzi_PWC_D1_FD_185534 | JGI IMG/M metagenome (GOLD analysis project Ga0210101, IMG submission 185534) | Wetland microbial communities from San Francisco Bay, California, USA, that impact long-term carbon sequestration - Muzzi_PWC_D1 (SPAdes) | ecosystem: Environmental > Aquatic > Marine >... | reverse complement strand
GGCAAGAAAAATGCCCGCCCGGGCCGCAAGATGGGACACATCAATTGCCTGGCCGCGGAGATTGATCAGGCGCTGGCAACTACCGCGAAGATCCGCAGCGCGCTGTTGATCTGAGGCCCATTCAGGGATCAGGGTCAGCCTGATACCCCCGTGTTACCCGCATTCTGCTCCACTAGTATGACGCGCAGCAGGGGGCATCCTCAACACTGGAGTCCGCCTCGACAATCAGATGAAGCGTGCGCGTGTCGACAGGCCAAAATCCGGCAGCAGTCAGAAAAGCAACCGGGTTCTCATCATTCTTCGCCTGTCATGGCAATCTCTTGCCTGGCCTCAATGGTATAGACCAGGCTGAAAAAATCTCGCCCGTGGCAGCAAAGATATGCTGATTCAACAAGCCCTATATTATGTTCACCATGAAATACCTGGCTGGAATCTTACGGTCCATTTTGATCTGACTGACATAGGTGCGGGTTTCACCCGGCGACAATTCACTGATATGTGCCCCGGATGTATCGTCTTCGCTGGACAGGCGGCTTTCCCCCACCTGAATACCCAGCTCATCGAACAGGAGTAAGGTGACGTCAGGCTTGACATAGCTGGTACCAATATTATGTATCACTGCATGATATTGATAGTAGGAATCCTGGCTGGTGCCGGCCAGGGTGAAGCTGACATGGCGAAAGTAGTCGCGTTCGATTGGTATCGTGATATCTAACTCCAGGGGCAACAGCCGGGGAATGCGACTCTTGACCAGCTGGGCAACTTCATCCTGCAGGCGTTCCAGTGTTGTCTCGAGGCTTTCGTTATCCGATTGCAGCTTTTCCAGGCTCGTTTCCAACGCGCGGTTATTGATTCGCTCCTGCAGCAGATCGCCACTTCGTGATGTCAGTTTCAACGAGTACATTATCCAGATCAGGGTAACGATGAGCAACAGTGCACCCAGGCCCCAGCAAATAATCTGCAGCCTGAAAATCTTTTTCCTGAGGTTGCGATAGAGGTGCTGTGTGGAACTGGTTCCGTAATGTGTATTCGCGCGGGATCGGTGTCTCGTTCCGAGGCCGGTGTCTTGCACTTCCGAAGGGCAGGTCTGACTTGTGCTCATGATGTAACTCTCGATGCCACATTAAATCCACGTCCCTGGATTGGATAGACGCGTCATGGAATCATCCGCGCATAAAAAAGACCGGAGAATACTGCCCGCCACTGCGTACGGTAGACAATCACGACCATGCCGAAAAAAGTCCTGCCGTGAAACTGGCCTTTCTTACAGAAATAGCCGAGTGTTTGTTTTTCTTGCGTGGCAATGCAGTACCCGGAAGACCCAGGCTCATACCAGCAAGGGCAGAGGGCTCTGGTAAAGATCAAGCTTGTGTCTACTCCTGCTTTCGTGTGTACGAGCGCAGCCATTAAAGTCTTCTCCCCCGCAGTCTCTCGTGCCAGTGATGATCGTTATCTTCCCGCGCATGTTCATGCATAGAGCCTGTTAGGCACCGGGCATCGATCAACCTGGGTGATTGACAACTGCAAGGACTGGGCCAGCTATATTTTTACCTTGATATACAGTATGTTATTTACCAACGATAGATACTGACAGCCATGAATTGTAAAACATAATTTACACTGCAGCTTGAGTGGGGCTTTTGCCTTCGCGCAGATGACTCTTATCCACAGCATGATGAACTAGTGACGGCGCCACCGTCGGTGTATTTCAGGAATTTAAATAAATAACAGCAGGTTGTATAAGCTCGACGGGGTATTCCGTTTGCACCAAATCCGCGCAGGAATCTCACAGATTCCTGGAAGTTTGAATCTGAATTAAGTGTAAAATATATGGACAGTGTCTCCGCTGCCTTTAAAGTGTCGCAGTGGGTGAGGTGGTTAGCGAACCGGTTTGTGCCTGACCCGGAACGAATACCGCTTCACGCCGCGGGCATTTCCAGGATCCGCGCCGACTCCTCCTTGACAAAATGCTGAAACGCCTGCGCCACCAGTGACAGACGCTTGCCGCTGCGGTAGACAATAAACCAGTACCGCATAATCGGAAAATTCACCACGTCCAGGATGACCAGGCGCTGCAGCGCCAGCTCCATCCCCAGGGTATGCAGTGACACAATCCCCAGCCCCAGCCCCGCCTCGACACCCTGCTTGATGGCTTCATTACTGCTCATTTCCATCGCCGCGGACAGTGCCAGCTTGTTCGCCGCAAAAAAGCGCTCCACCGCGGAGCGGGTCCCGGAACCCTGTTCACGCACCAGGAAGGTCTCTTCGGGTAACCGCTCGAGAGGAATATGCCTGCGTGCGACCAGCGGATGGTCCGGAGGGGCAATCACGACCAGCGGGTTATCCAGAAAACGCTCGGCAACCAGGTCCATCTCCACCGGGGGTTGTCCCATGATCACCAGGTCGTTGTGGTTCTCGACCAGGCTCTTCAACAACTGCTCACGGTTGGTCACATCCAGGCTCACCGTGACCTCGCCGTGTTGCTGGCAGAACGTGGCCAGCAGTCGTGGTACGAAATAGTTGGCCGTGCTGGCCACAGCAATGGTCAGGCGGCCGCGCTGCAGTCCTTTCATCTCGTTCACAACCTGCTCCAGCTCGTCGAGTTGCGCAGTGATCGCCTTGGCGTAGCGGCCGAACTCATGTCCGGCCTCGGTCAGGTACACCTTTTTTCCCAGCTGCTCGAACAAGGGCAATCCCACCGACTGCTCCAGCTGCTTGATCTGCATGGACACGGCGGGTTGTGTCAGGTGCAGCGCCTCCGAGGCACGCGTGTAACTCAGGTGCCGCGCCACCGACTCGAAGATCTGCAATTGCCGGAAGGTGATATTCATGGGGTCACTATAAATATAACATTATATATAATAAATACATTATCTTGTTATCCTTATGGTTAGCCGGCCCACCCGCTGGCATGCGGGGCTCATGAAATGAACGCTTTATTGCTACACTAGCGCGCCACAACAACCGGCAGCGCCACATGATCGAGTGTGGCAACAAGGACAAATGATGGAAAGGAAAGACAATATGCCACTGTGGGTTTTTCTGGGCCTGCTGAATATCGAGACCCGTAAAGGTGCGAACATCCTGTTCTGGTCCAGTTTTGCCTTCGCGCTGTTGTGCATTCCACTCTCCTGGTATCTCAATGACTGGTGGTGGTTCGGCATTATGCTGCCCATTGTGATCTGGTACGGCCTGTCGATCAGGTGGGTGGACAGGCATTCACTGTGGGACTGATGCAGGCCGGTTTGCTGCCATGATTGCCATCCTTTTCAAGTACCTGGGCATAGAATCCAGTCCAGTCAGTCATACCGAGCGACTGTTGTCGGCACTGGGCAGTCTACTGGTCATTGGCTGCATTTTTATAATCAGCCGCCTGTCACTCGGGCCGACGGCAACCCTGCTGATCGTGCCCTCCATGGGCGCCTCCGCGGTGCTGCTGTTCGCGGTCCCGCACGGTGCCCTGTCGCAGCCCTGGAATGTGTTCGGCGGCCACATCCTTTCCGCACTCATCGGCGTGAGCTGCGCCCTGATGTTCAGCAACGAAGTGGTTGCCGCCAGCGCTGCCGTCGGGATTGCCGTCGGCGTTATGCACTACATGCGCTGCATCCATCCGCCCGGCGGCGCCACGGCACTGGCTGCCGTGATCGGTGGCGAGGCAACGCACACACTCGGTTACCAGTTTGTAATCACACCTATTATGCTCAATGTGCTGGTGATGTTGCTGGTTGCCTTCGCCTTCAATTTTGTCTTGCCCTGGCGGCGCTACCCCGCCTGGTTGTCGGACAAGGAAAAACCGGCTGTCGCCCCACCCACCCACGTTTCGGAACGCCACATCGAACATGCCGATCTGGTCGCGGCACTCAGCCAGATCGATTCGTTTATCGATGTCTCAGAGAATGACCTGCTGCGCATCTATCAACTGGCGACCGGTGAAGCCGACCAGCGACACCTGCATCCCGGGCAAATCCTGCTGGGCCATTACTATGGCAACGGCGAACCCGGAGAGGGCTGGTCGCTGCGTCAGATCGTGGACGAGTCACGCAACACCGACCCGGAGAAGGACCGGGTCGTCTACAAGGTGATTGCCGGTGTCGGCCTGAGAGCCTCCGGCATGGAAACACGTGCAGATTTTGCCCGCTGGGCCCGGCACGAATTCGTGCGGGACAATGATAACTGGAAGCGCATAGACAGCTGAGCGAGAGGAATACCGTCATGGAAACCCCAACAACACCCTCATCCGCGGATGACAAAGGTGTCTATCACGCCCCCTGGGAAAAGGCCTTTGACAGGGTATTGACACCCTTCGAGGAATTCATCCATCGCCAGACCACCAGCGGCCTGCTGCTGATGTCGACCGCCATTATTGCCTTGCTGCTCGCCAATGGTCCGCTGGCGTATCTGTATCACCAGCTTCAGCACCTTGAAATCGGCCTCCGCATCGGCAGCTGGTCGCTGGAAAACAATCTGCACCACTGGATCAATGATGGTCTGATGGCCCTGTTCTTCTTCGTGGTCGGACTGGAACTCAAGCGTGAAATCATGGTGGGTGAACTGGCAAACCCGCGCCAGGCCGCGCTCCCCATCATTGCCGCTATCGGCGGCATGGTGATCCCCGCGCTGATTTATTACGCCATCAATCCGCACGGCGATGCCGCACGCGGCTGGGGTATCCCGATGGCAACAGACATCGCCTTTGCCCTTGGCGCCATTGCCCTGCTGGCAGGGCGCGTACCCAGGGCACTGATCACGTTCCTGGTCGCGCTCGCCATTGTCGATGACCTCGGTGCCGTCATCGTCATTGCCGTCTTCTATACCGAGAAACTTTCAATGGGCTGGTTGATGACATCGGGCATCTTCTTTGGCCTGCTGATGATTCTGAATGTTGCCGGCATCCGCAAGATCCTGCCATATTTCATCATCGCGATATTTCTCTGGTACGCCATGTTCGAGTCCGGTGTACATGCCACGCTGGCAGGCGTGCTCGGTGCCTTCTCGATACCGTCACGCCCGAAATACGATCCATCGCGCTTCAGTGCGCAGGTCAAGGAGTCCATGGCAAAATTCGATGCCAGCCATGTACCGGGACAGAGCATCATGAACAATGACAAGCTGCGTGTCATTGTGCATTCCCTGGAGAGTGGCGCTCTCCAGGTACAGGCGCCGCTGCAGCGCCTGGAGCACGCCTGGCACCTGCCGGTTGCCTACCTGGTGATTCCCGTATTCGCCTTGTTCAATGCCGGCATTCCACTGGATTTCTCCATTCTCGGGGAAACACTCACACACCCGGTGACCCTTGGCGTATCCATGGGCCTGATCGTCGGCAAGGTCCTGGGTATCTCGCTATCCAGCTGGCTGGCGATTAAAGCGGGGATCGGTCAATTGCCGGCGGGCACCCGCTTTAACCAGATCATCGGTGTTTCGTTGCTTGGCGGCATTGGCTTTACCATGTCCATTTTCATCGCCGAGCTGGGATTTGCACATCAGCCCGAGCTGCTGCTGATGGCAAAGACCGGCATTCTGTTCGCCTCGCTGTTTGCCGGTATTGCAGGGTTTATCTGGTTATTCCTTGCCGGCAGCAAGGACTGACTGCACAGATAATCGCCGCAAGCGTTTATCCGCGTGACGCAACAAACCCACCCGGGCCTGCCACTGCTGGCACTGATCCTTGCCAATCTTGTTCCACTGGCCGGTGTCCTGTTTCTGCACTGGGATGTCGGCGCCATTGTGGTGCTCTACTGGATGGAAAACCTGATCATCGGCCTCTACACGCTGCTGAAGATGCTGGTAAGCGGTGGCCGCAGCGCCCTCGGTTTAATGCTGTTCTTCTGCCTGCACTATGGCGGCTTCTGCGCGATCCACGGCGTATTTGTACTGGAGCTGACAAGGTTCGCGGGGGAAATTTCCACCGAGCTGCCGACGGCCAGCTGGCCGGGGCCACTGGTCTTGATACAGAAACTGCTTTACTTCGGACAGCAGCTTCTCGACGCCGCACCGCAGGAATTTACCTGGGCATGCATCGCCCTGCTACTCAGCCACGGCGTGTCATTCGTCGTGTTATTCATCGGGCAAGGGGAATACCGTCACACCACCGTCAACGCACTCATGTCCGCACCCTACAAACGCATTGCCGTATTGCATATTGCCGTGATTGCCGGTGGCTTCCTGGTGGTCACGCTCGGCCAGCCACTGGGCCTGCTGGTAGCGCTGGTTGCGCTGAAGACTGCTATGGATATCATGCTGCATAATCGCTCACACCGTGCGGCCGGTGCGGGCGGCGATGCAACGACTGCCAACGGGAACACCGGGCCATGACAGAGAACCCTCAGCGGCAAGACCGGCACGGTCCAAACGTGCGCGTGCACCCGCCAATCATTTATGCCATCAGCATTCTTTCAGGCATCGGCCTGAACAACCTGTGGCCCCTGTCGATGCCCTTTGGCCTGCATGGCCGGTTGTTTGGGGGCATCATTATTGTCGCGGCCACCCTGATCGCTGCCTGGGCGCTGTTGTATTTCCACAGACACGACACCGATGTGCGCCCGGACAAACCGGACCGTGCACTGATCACCTCCGGTCCCTACCGCTTCACACGCAACCCGCTTTATATCGTCCTGACGCTGGCACAGATTACGGCGGCTGTGTGGCTGGACAACCCGTGGATTCTGTTGCTCGTGGTTGCCTCTGTCATCGTCATTACACGTTATGCCATTACCCGCGAGGAGCTTTACCTGGAACGGCTGTTCGGCGAGGAGTACCTGAAGTACAAGCAGCGTGTACGGCGCTGGTTCTAGCGATGGGTTTTTTTAACCGGCTGTTCGGCAAAACAGTGCGCCCGCCCTCACCCGTCGAGGAGGTCACCCGGATTCTGGAGCGCTTCGCGACCGCTACCAGTATGGGTGTCGATCGCGAAGACCTGGCGCGTTACCCCGCCAGGCAACGCCAGGTGATGGCCTTTCACTTCGGCGCCATTGAATACCTCGCCCGTGAATTCCAGCTGGATGAAACCCAACTGCTGGGCGTGTTTGTCGTGTTCCTCGACACCTACTTCATTATGCCGATTACCGAAACCGGCAGTATCAGCGAACGTGTACAGGGCTTTTACGACAAACCGGAGGAGCGCAACTACCGCGAGGCCGGCGCCGATGTGTGCCGGCGCTGGCATGCACTCAATGAACGCCGCGCGCCGCTGCAACTGGGCGTCATGCTGCAGGCATCTTGAACCGCTCCACGCTCAATGAGCTGCTGCGCGACGTCCGTGCCTGCCGCATTTGCGAGGCCGAGCTGCCGCTGGGTCCCAGGCCGGTACTGCGCGCCAGCAGCACGGCGCGGCTGCTGATCGTCGGACAGGCGCCGGGAACCCGGGTGCATGCGACCGGCATCCCCTGGAATGACCCCAGCGGTGACCGCCTGCGGGAGTGGATGCAGATCGATCGGGAACGGTTCTACGACGAGTCACAGATTGCCATTGTGCCGATGGGTTTCTGTTACCCGGGCAAGGGGAAATCGGGTGACATGCCGCCGCGACCGGAATGCGCGGCGCACTGGCACGGCAAACTGCTGGCCGCGATGCCGGCGATCAAGCTGACCCTGCTGGTGGGCAAATACGCACAGAACCATTACCTTGGTAGCCGGCGCCAGTCACTGGCCGACACGGTGCGTCACCGGGCAGACCACGCGCCCGGGTTTTTCCCGCTGCCACACCCCTCACCGCGCAACCTGCGCTGGTTTCGCGAGCATCCCTGGTTCGAGGCAGAGGTCCTGCCGGCCTTGCGCAGCCAACTGGCGGCACTACTGCAATAAGAATCATTCGCGCCTGCCAGGTCCTCTGCAGACTATACCAATCGCCGTAGCGCCTTGTCGGCGCGGAATCTGTCAAATATCCCTGATATCATGAGACTGAAGGCTGCACAATTGAGGCGCCTGGCATTCGAGTCTGGTAAAATTCTGTGCGGTTGAAACCTATGCCCAAATCACATTACCCATTACTTGCACGCATCGATTCTCCTGCCGACCTGCGCAGCCTGGAAGACGGCGAGCTGCTGCAACTGGCCGATGAATTACGTGAGTTCCTGATTGAATCAGTCTCGAGTACCGGCGGTCACCTGTCGGCCGGACTCGGTGTGGTTGAACTGACGATCGCCCTGCACAAGGTGTTCAACACACCCCATGACCGGCTGGTCTGGGATATCGGCCACCAGGCCTACCCGCACAAGATACTCACCGGCCGACGTGATGCCATGGGCAGCCTGCGCCGTCGCGGCGGACTGAGCGGCTTTCTCAGCCGCGAGGAAAGCGAGTACGATGCCTTCGGCGCCGGTCACTCCAGCACCTCTATCAGTGCTGCCCTGGGGATGGCGGTGGTCGCGTCGCTGCAGCACTCGGACCGGCAAACGGTCGCCATCATCGGCGATGGCGCGATGACTGCCGGCATGGCCTACGAGGCACTGAACAACGCCGGCGACCTGCACAGCGACCTGCTGGTGATCCTGAACGACAACGAGATGTCGATCTCCCGCAATCGCGGCGCCATGCATAACTACCTGGCACGCATCCTCTCGGGCAGCCTCTACACCGGCGTGCGTGAACGCAGCAAAAGCATACTCAATCATTTGCCGGGCGCACGCGAGTTCATGCGCCGCTGGGAAGAACATATGAAGGGCATGATCATGCCCGGCACCCTGTTCGAGGAACTGGGTTTTAATTACATCGGGCCGATTAACGGACACGACATTCCCACGCTGCTCAAGACACTGCACAACCTGCAGGGACTCAAGGGACGCCGCTTCCTGCACGTGGTCACGCAAAAGGGCAAGGGCTATAACCACGCCGAACAGGACCCCTGTAATTTCCACGGCGTGACACCCTTTGACCGCAAAACCGGCCTGCAAAAAAAATCATCGGGCATGATGACCTATACGCGGGTATTCGGCGACTGGTTGTGCGACACGGCCCGGAACGACAGCCGGCTCGCGGGCATTACGCCGGCGATGCGCGAGGGTTCAGGTCTGGTCGAGTTCTCGGAGCAGTTCCCGGAACGCTATTTTGATGTCGGCATCGCCGAACAGCATGCACTGACCTTCGCCGCCGGCATGGCCTGCGAAGGCATGAAGCCGGTCGTTGCCATTTACTCCACGTTTCTGCAACGTGCCTATGACCAGCTGATCCATGATATTGCCCTGCAGAACCTGGACGTCACCTTCGCCATCGACCGTGCCGGCCTGGTGGGCGCCGATGGTGCAACCCACGCCGGGGTGTTTGATCTGGGTTTCCTGCGCTGCATACCCAACATGGTGGTCATGGCGCCCGCCGATGAAAACGAATGCCGCCGCATGCTGACCACGGCCTATGAATACGAGGGGCCAGCGGCCGTGCGCTACCCGCGCGGCACCGGACCCGGTGTTATCCCGGACAGCACCCTGCTGCCACTGACCATCGGCAAGGCTGAGATTTGCCGTCACGGTTCGCAGATTGCCATCCTGGCTTTCGGCAGCCGTGTCGCGGCAGCACTGGCAGCGGCCGATGAACTCGATGCCACGGTCGTCAACATGCGCTTCGTAAAGCCACTGGATGGCGACATGATCGCCGCCATGGCCACCGAGCACCGCTTGATTGTGACCGTTGAAGAAAATGCATTGCAGGGTGGCGCCGGCTCCGCCGTCAACGAGGTATTGCTGCAACAGGGTGCCAGTAACAGGATACTGAACCTGGCAATCCCGGATGCCTTTATCAGCCACGGCAACCATCAGCAGCAACTCGCCGAGTGCGGCCTGGATGCCGCCGGAATGATTGCCGCCATTGCACATGCCGTCAGGCAGGACAGTCTGATAAAAGCTGATACGGCAAGCCTGCAGGGCAACCAGTTGAGTGGCTAGCCTGGCATGATTCACGGTTCCCGGCGAGGACCTGACATAAACGGGGGCTTGATGGGCAGTTCCTCAGAGATTTTTTTCCGCCGCCGGGAAACGGCCCGTGAACAGGTGTTACTACCCGCAGCGCTGTTTAACCGCTGCCAGCTACTGCTGAATCATGCCCGATCAGCACACGTCTTTGTACCGGTCCGGGCGATGCAGTACCAGGCAGTGATCGATGCGGAAGAGATCATCTTTGTTGACAGCCTTGGTTATGCCGTCGAGGATGGGCACGGTGGCCGTTTGATCGTGCTGGCATGGAAATTTATCGCGCAGGGCAGGCGCGATTCACTCACCGAGCCGGTACCCATCGAGGTTGTTTACTATGGCCCCGAGCGACATGAAACCCACCGCCGCCTGATGAGTGAATTCCCCAGAACACTGGACAGCTACGAAGCCAGGCTCAGGGACGGTCACAGTGAAAACAAAACGGCGACGATTCTGCCGTTCACGCCGGAATCCAAAAGGGAGCAGTGATGGATAGCGCTTGCCTACGCTGTGTCATCAATATAAACGTTCGATCAGCCACGGAAGCACACGGAATATCACGGAAGAATAAATTGCCTTGCCAGAATTATTTCCGTGCCCTTTCGTGCAGTTCCGTGGCAGATTCTTAAGTCGGTGCCCATCCGGGCAGCAACCCACTGAGACTGTGTAATGCCTGAACACGCTCCTGACGATCACAGTGCGGACACCGCTGGCAAGACTGAAGTCGATATCGCCAACCTCCCTCCGCTGCCCTTCAGTAACCGCTCCTTTCTGAGCTTCCTGGGAACGCAGGCGCTGGGCGCGTTCAACGACAACGTCTTCAAGCAACTGGTGCTGCTGCTTGGCGTGGGCTTTCTGATGGCCGGCATCGAATACCAGGCGATTGTGCAGTTCCTGTTCGCATTGCCGTTCCTGCTGTTTTCGGGACTTGCCGGAGATCTCGCGGACCGCCTCAGCAAGGGCCGCCTGATGGTGCTGTGCAAGCTTGCCGAGATCGTCATTGCACTGCTGGGGGTCGGCGCCTTTTTAATCATGTCCGACACGGCATCGGATTCCGGCACGACACCGGTGTATCTCTGGCTGCTCGCCGCCGTGGTGTTTTTACTGGGTACGCAGAGCGCGTTTTTCGGTCCGCCCAAGTATGGAGGGCTGCCGGAACTGGTTCGCCCCGGCGACCTTACCTCGGCCACCGGGCTGACGCAGATGACCACGTTTCTCGCTATCATTTTCGGTGTGGCACTGGCAGGGCTGCTTGCCGACGTGTTCGCCGGGCGCCTCTACCTGGCCGGCCTGGTCACCGTGTCCATTGCCGTTCTCGGCACGCTGGCCTCGCTGGGTATCGCCAGAAATCCTCCGACAGACCCGCATAGACCGCTCTCGGCCCGCTCGTTCAGCAGTAACCTGCGTACGCTGGCCGCCATCTGGCGCACGGATAGCCTGATGCTGCATGTCATGCTGATCTATTCATGGTTCTGGTTTGTCGGCGGAGTGACACTGACAGCCGTGAATGCCTATGGACGCTTTCAGCTGGGATTGAATAATTTTGAAACCAGCCTGCTGGTGGCGACAACGTCTCTGGGTATTGCCTGCGGCAGTATCCTGGTGGCGCGACTCTCCCATGGCAAGGTACGCATGGGCCTGGTTGTACCGGCACTGGTTGCGCTGGCCGCGTGCCTCTGCGTGTTTGCGCTGTTGCCCGTACACCATCCGAGCGCGGACGATATCCAGCGCTTCAATCAACTGCGGCTGTCTCCCGAACTGCTGGAGAGCGCACGCATCATCCCGCTGGCACCACTTGCAACGCGTACCTGCGCGTACATCCTGTGTTTTCTGCTGGGTATTGCCGCCGGTCTGTACTCGGTACCGCTGTTGACCTTCCTGCAGGCACGTCCCCCGGCCAGTGAAAAGGGCCGTGTGTTTGCCGCGGTTAACTGGTTGAACTGGGTATTTATCCTGGCCGCGGCCGTGAGTTACGGCGCCGGCATGACCGTGCTCGCCAGTCGCGCCAACCTGCTGCTGGCCGCACTCGGCGCGCTGACCCTGTTCACGGGACTCATGTTTCTGCCAGGCATTTTCCGCCGACTGCAACAACAACGACCCGAATTTGTTTATTTCCGGAATAGCTAGCCAATCGGCAAGGACCTGAAGCAACCCCTGCGGGTACAATTCACCTGCTTGCCTGTAGATTACCGGGCACCCCTGTCTTGCAGAAAATTGCTCGCTGCCGCTGGAAACACAGGATATAAACATGGCATCGCTGCACCGGCATGCTGTAGAATCATGCGCGCAGTATGCAGCCAAGCACGACCGGATTTTCTCCCGCAAGCATCTGCCCCGGACTGGAACTGCGCAGATTCTCCGTGTGATGCAACCCTGCGCCATGTTCGATACAGCCATAGCCTGAGCAGACCTGCTGTTCCGCTGCACACTGCATAAACAACGAACTCTGGTAACAGCTGTTGCCGTAACCGCCGCAATATTTGGAGAACCTATGGATGCCCTGGTAACACTCGCCGTGATCTCGGTCATCGTGGTGCTGATATTCGATTACACCAACGGTTTCCATGATGCCTCCAACATCATCGCCACGGTCATTGCCTCCCGCGCCATGACGCCTGTACAGGCCGTCATCATTGTCGCGGTTTTTGAATTTCTCGGGCCGGTACTCGGCGGCACCGCGGTCGCCAACACCATCGGCAAATTTGTCGATATCGGTTCACTGCAATCACTGGATGCCATGGCAATCATCCTCTGCGGCATCATCGGGGCCATCACCTGGAACCTGGGGACCTGGTGGATCGGCATCCCGTCCTCCTCATCGCATGCACTGGTAGGCGGTCTGGTGGGTGCCGTGGTGGTATCGGCCGGTGTTGACCATGTGGCATGGGGCTTTACCGAGCTTGCCCAGGGCCATTTCACCGGCGTTACCAAGGTGCTCATCGCTCTGGTGGTCTCGCCGATTATCGGTTTCTGGGCCGGGTTCATGATCCACCGCTTGATGAAATTCCTGTTGCGCGCAGCCAAACCCGTTGCCAACAAGTATCTGCGCCGCGTGCAGTTTTTCACCTCCGCCGGCCTTGCCTTCTCGCATGGCGCCAACGATGCCCAGAAAAGCATGGGCATCATTACTCTGGTGCTGCTGCTGGGCGGCTTCATTCCGGAGTTCAAGGTGCCCTTCTGGGTAATTCTTTCGTGTGCCACCGCCATTACCCTGGGCATCATGTCCGGCGGCTGGCGCATCGTCCGCACCGTTGGATTCGGCATTTACAAGGTACGTCCACTGCATGCATTCGATGCCCAATTAACCTCGGCTTCCGTGATCTTCGCCGCCTCGATGATCGGCGCCCCGGTGTCAACCACACACGTGGTCAGCTCGTCCATCATGGGTATAGGCGCGTCGGAGCGGCCCAAGGCGGTCCGCTGGGGGAAGGCGCGCGAGATCCTGAAGACCTGGATGATCACCATTCCCGGTGCGGCCACGGTGGCCATATTCTGCTATTACCTGGCGCACCTGCTCACGGGTGTGGCCTAGCACGCACCTGAATTTATCAATAGACTGGCTGCACGACAGCCCTGATTGCATGGAGAAGACGACAATGAACGCCAGCAAAGAATCCGTAGTAACCCGGTTGGTAGACAGGGTATTCCCGCGCATGCCGGATTTTTATTCCCTGCTCAATGAGCAGTGTGACCTTGTCGTCGAAGCGATGGAGGTCTTCGTGCAATTCATGGAAAAGGGCGACAAGGCACTTGCCAGACAGGTACGGGCACTGGAAAAACGCGGTGACGAACTCAAGGCAAGGAATACCGATATACTCAGCAAATCATTCTCCACCCCCATGGACCGCGAGGACATCTATCGCGCGATCACTACCATCGACCACATTGTCAATTACGCCAAGACCACGACCCGCGAAATCGAGGTATTGAAGGTTGAGCCTGACAAGTACATGCTGGAACTGGCGGTATTGCTGAAAGAAGGTGCGTATGCGCTGCAGCGAGGTTATGGAAAGCTTTCGGAGAGCCCGCAACTGGCGGAGGAGGATTCCCAGGCCGCGCGCAAGGCGGAACGCAGTTCTGAAAAGGTCTATCGCAGGGCGCTGGGTGAACTATTCAATGAGGAAAGCTATATCAGCGTGCTGGAGAATCAGGATACAAATGCCAGGGTGACAGCCATTAATCTGGTCATCGACATCTTCAAGCACCGGGAAGTCTATCGCCACCTTTCGAATGCCTCGGACCGTCTGGCACGGGCGGGCGAAGTACTGCATGACATCGTCGTCAAGATTTCCTGATCACACCGGGGCCGTGTCGCTGCAGCTGCACAGCGCCGGTGGGGGGCTTGTGACGTTAAACACCGTTCTCATCATGCCCGTCTGGCCCGCTCTAGAACGTACTGAAGAAATCGAAGTACAACCAGAAAACCACGGATGATGTGATCAGGGTGAGAATCATGGCAGGCGTACCCTTCCTGAACCACACTCCGGGGGTAATTGCCAGGGATGGATCATTGGCATCTTTGGCAATCCGTTCAGACAGGGTCACGATAAAGACATTCGCAGTGGAGCCCAGGTGGGTACCGTTGCCGCCCATGCCGACACCAACTGCCAGCCCCCACCACAGGGGAGTTACATTGATACCCTGTGTTTCCATGCCAAGAATGATAGGGACCATGGCAGCTGTAAAAGGGATATTGTCAATCATCGCTGACAGTATGGCTGCTCCCCACATCAGGAGAATGGTTGCAAGCAGCAGATCCTCTCTGACAAAGGGCAGGATGAATTGTCCCAGGTACTCAAGAAAGTGGCTTTGTTCAACGCCGCCGACGACGACAAACAGCGACATGAAAAACATCAGCAGCGTCATTTCCACTGACTGGAATGACTCATCCATATCGACATCGTGGCCAAGGAAGACCAGCAGCGCGAGTCCTGTTGCAGCGACAAACCAGGCTTCCCAGTGAAGCGCATGGTGGAAAATGAACAGCACCACCATGAGACCCATGACAATCAGCGCACTGTTCCAGGTGCGCGGATCCTTGATAGTTTCGCGGTCGGTAAAGGATGCCAGTGTCGGTTTGACTGCAAGTTCCTTGCGAAAAAGGAATTTCAGCGCAATCAGGATAGAGACCCAGGCAACGAATACGACACCGGCCATATGGATAAAAAAATTATTGAAACTGATTTCAGCGGCAGAGCCAATCATCAGGTTGGGAGGATCACCGACCAGGGTAGCGACACCGCCTGTATCCGATAACAGTGCAGCCGCCAGCAGGTAGGGAATCGGGTTGACCTTCAACGCCTGGCATATCAATACGATCAGCGGACCAAATATGACCACCGTCGTGACGTTATCCAGCAGCAGTGAAATGACGGTCACCGCCGTACCGATCATTGTCATGAGCATAAACAGACGGCCCCGGCTCATATCCGCAAGGCGGTAGGCAAGGACCTGAAAGCCACCGGTGGGAATCATGATGGCCACAATGGTCATCATGGCGCCCAGTAACAGGATTACATTCCAGTCAACCGCTTGCAGTGCCAGTTGCGGGTTGTAGAAACCGAAGTACTGGCCAACGACAACCATAATTCCGGCACCGCCCATGGCAAATTTTGCCCGATGGAAGCCATGCACGCCTTCCGTAAATATGCCAATGAAGGTCAGTACCAGGATGATGGCGGAAACCATCATGGATGTGTTCCATACCAGGGGTTCGATCAGGGGTTCCATAACTATCTCTGCATTACAGGTGAAGGAAAGGCGCTCCTAGTAGATGATGTTCATCATGAGCATCATGACGACCAGGAACAGGATGGTCATGATGCCGCCGGCACGCATGAAATCCGGTACGCGGTAACCACCGGGTCCCATCAGCAGGGCATTGACCTGGTGGGTCGGGATCAAGAAGGAGTTGGAGGTGGCGATGGCCACCGTCAGGGCGAATACGGCCGGGTTGGCGCCGGTCGCAATGGCAAGATTCACCGCCAGCGGCACCAGCAACACGGTGGCCCCGACATTCGACATCACCAGGGTAAAGAAAGTCGACAGTACGGCCAGAGCCGTCTGCAACACCCACGTGGGCACATCACCCAGCACGGTGAGCGTCTGCTGTGCAATCCACGCGGCAGTCCCGGTGTTTTCGACCGCCATGCCCAGCGGTATCAGGCTGGCGAGCAGAAACACGGTTTTCCAGCTCACCGCCTTGTAGGCCTCCTCTATGCTAAGGACACCGGAAAGCACCATGCCCAGTGCCCCGGTCAGCAGCGATATCGACAGACGCATATCCGAAAACAGCACCAGTCCGAGCGCGACCAGAAAAAAGAACAATGCATGGCCGACTTTTTGTGGTCGTATCTCTTCACGCGGATATTCAGTGGTGACCACAACGAAGTCACGGTTTGTTTCCAGGCGCGCGAGTGCATCCCAGCTGGTGTGTACCACCAGCGTGTCACCGGCCGACAAGGGCATATTGCGGATGTCATCGCCCTCGCGCAGGGTTTTACCACCGCGATGCAGGCCGACCATGGCCAGCCCGTAGGTCTTGCGCATCCAGACATCGCGCGCGCTCTTGCCGATTAACTGTGAACCGGGCGGAATCACTACCTCGGCCACACCGGAACGGGTCGATGAGAGCACTTCACCAAAATTTTCCAGGTCGGCGAATTTCTTCAGGCCGAATTTTGCGACAAACATGTCAACGTCGTGGGGTGCCGCGAGAATCGCCATCACCATGCCGGCCTCAATGCCGAGGTCACGCGCCAGGGCGCCCGGACCAATGCGCGTATCCTGGTCCTTGCGGTGCGTCGCAATGACCCGAATAGCCGAGTCGCTTTCCACGTCATCGAGCATCAACCCTACGAGCGGGCTGTCGGATGGCACCTCCACCTCGAACAGGGCATAGTCGATGCCATAGATATCCTGAAAGTAGCTCATGGTATTGGAACCAACGGTACTGCTCTGGGATTTGGTAACCGGCAGCACGTAGCGGCCGATCAGCACGAAATACAGGATGCCGGTAACCAGCAGGGCCGCGCCGACGGGCGTGACGTCAAACAGGTTGAAGGTGCCCATCTTCTGTGCCGGCGGCAATGCCTGGTTAGAGGTCATAATCAGGTCGTTGAGCAGAATCAGCGGGCTGGAACCCACCATGGTAATGGTGCCTCCCAGGATGGCGCAGAAACCCATCGGCATCAGCAGACGCGACAGGGGCAGGCCACTGCGCGCCGAGATGCGGCTGACCACCGGCAGGAACAGGGCTGCGGCACCGACGTTTTGCATAAAGCTGGAGATTACGCCGACAGTCCCGGAGATCAGCGGAATTACACGCTGCTCGGTTCGGCCACCGTACTTGAGGATGAGACCGGCCACCCGGCCCATGACGCCGGTGCTGTCCAGCCCCTTGCCAATGATCATCACGGCGATAATCGACATGACCGCGTTACTGGAGAAGCCGTCAAACAGATGTTGTGATGACACAAAGGGCTGTTCGATGCCAAACAGCGGGCCGACCAGGGTCAACAACCCAAGCAGCACCATGATGCAGATTGCGGCAACATCAACTTCGAGGATCTCGAAGACAAACAGGTAAATGGTCAGCAGCAGGATCGCTGACACCCAGGCAATCTCGATGCTGGGGACAATACCCGTCAGTTCAACGCCAATGCTGACAAAGACTATGGCACCGATCAGCCGCTTGATCAGGTTGCTTCTTGACTGTCTACTCACGCGTTACTCCCTGATTTGAACGCCAATACCGCTATCGAGTCCAGGTCGCAAAAGCCAGCCGGATTGCACCGTTATTTGTGTAAAAACCTGCACTGAATCAGGAGAAGGCTTGTTCTTGTAAAGGGTTAATATTTAAGGAAAATTAATTTAATAATATAGCGAATTAGTAAATCCCTGTCAAAAATTAACCATATTGCCCATTGCTTCAGACGCGTCACATGGAAACACTTCGCAGCCGCCTGGCCGGGCCCGCGCCAGGGAACAAGCTAGCGTTCTTTCGGTACAAACAACAAACGCTTGACACCACCACCATCCTGCTGCCAGGTCAACACCAGCTTGCCATTCAGAAAACTGAACCGGGTCACGCCCTGCAGTGCCTGCAGATAGCTGTCCTCCAGTTCCATCGCCTCTGGCGGGCAGGACATGCGGGTGCTGCCGAGTTTCGACAGCGTGATGTCTCCGGGGCTGTCACCCGTTGTGACCGACCCAAAATAGCGGTTACAGGCACTGTGACCCGAGATGCGGTCACTGCTGAAACTCAGGCTGACCTTAAGCCCATCAGGTACCGGTTGGTCCTCGCTCATGCCCTCGAGCAGCCATTCCTGCCCTTCGAGGTCCGATAATGACAATCTGCCCGTGTCCTGCTCGGCACCCTCCACCAGTCCATCCGGTCCCAGTTCCCAGACGCGGGTGACCGTCTCGCCGGGACAGCAGGCGGCATCGTTCGGCCCCTGCCGGACCAGATCCAGTTCGATGCGCCCGTCCTCGAGTCGACCCCCGCGCAATTGCACACGATCGCCGATCAATGCGGTGCCGATATTGACCGGCACGCCATCACGCCGGGTCGTCACGGCCACATAGGTATTGCTGCCGGTACCGGCGTCCGTTGCCCGGAGAATGACAACCGCCTCGTTATGGCCATCGCCATCCAGATCGCCGTGCAGGTAAAAGTCATTGACCAGGCTAACGACCGGGCGTGACGCCGCACCGTCCTCATAGGGCTCACCCTCCCAGCGGCCATCCGTGAGCGTGACAGTCTCGTCACGGACACCCGAATAATCCAGGCTGGCCAGTTCATCCATGACAGGTGAACCGATATGCGGCTTGCTTGCCGACTGCTCATCATTCACAGCAGTGCCATGATCACTTTGCGGGGAGCACGCGGACAAAACGGGAACCAGCAGTGCACTGGCCAGGAAAAGCCTGTACATAGGTCTTGTCAGGTGTTTCATCACACTACCCCTTGTAAACTGTTAATTGTATCCCATGAGGTGATGACTTGCGATGGCAGGTGAGACTGCAACTGCCCTGCCGACGGCCCTTGAAGCCGGTTAATCAGGGCGGACGGGGCTGCTGTCAGGCAAGCCTGTTGCTGCGTAGCGGCCTGCTACTCTTGATGAACTCAACGGAGCGATCAACCAGGTCCCCGGCATTGGGATCGCGGAAGTCATGATCGGCACCGCCCGGCATCTCCAGCTCAATGACGCCACCCTCTCCCAGCGGTGCCAGCGTCACGTCGAGCAGAAGCATCCCCGGTACCGTGTCAGCGGCGTTCAAACACCTGCACGCTGCGGGGCTGCACGGTGCAGGCGGGTGCTGACTGCACTGGCTGATCATCGGGCCTGATAATATCCAGCGGCGATTCACTGGCCGTATCGATGGCCAGATGCCAGTTACCCTCGGCAACCAGCGGCAGGTGCATCACCAGTGGTGTCGCCTGCATATTCATAATCACAAACAGGTCTTCCTCCCAGGCATCGACAGCACCCAGCGTACAGACCAGTACCCGCACATCCGGATTCTCCCATGAAGGCTGGTTGAGGCGTTCGCCGTGCCAGGTGATGTCCGGGAACCAGTGTCCATCGCGTTCCATACCGTTCAGAAAGCGGGCATGCATCAGGCAGGCATGGCGCTTGCGCATGGCAATCATGAGTCGCGTAAAGCGCAGCATCTCCCTGTTGGTCTCCACCAGGGTCCAGTCAAACCAGCCGAGTTCATTATTCTGGCACCAGACATTGTTATTGCCATGCTGGGTCCGCAACACCTCGTCCCCGGCATTGAGCATGGGTATCCCCTGACTGAGCAGCAGGATCGCCATGAAGTTCTTTGCCTGCCTGCGACGCAGCTCGAGGATATCGCTGTCATCGGTTTCGCCTTCAGTACCGCAGTTCCAGCTGAGGACATTGTTGTTGCCATCGCGATTCTGTTCGCCATTGCCCTCATTGTGTTTTTCATTAAAGCTCACCAGATCATGCAGGGTGAAGCCATCATGGCAGCTGATGAAATTGATGCTGTTGATCGGCAGCCGGTCATCGTCCTGGTAGAGGTCGCTGCTGCCACTGAAACGCCGTGCCAGCTCGCTGTGCATGCCCTGGTCGCCGCGTACAAAACAGCGCACCACGTCGCGGTAACGCCCGTTCCACTCCGCCCAGCGGAACCCCGGGAAATCGCCGACCTGGTAGAGACCCGCCGCATCCCAGGCCTCGGCGATAATGCGGGTCTCACTGAGTACATTGGAAAACTCGATATTCCACAGCACCGGGGCATGGTACAGCGGCTGGCCGTTCTCGCCGCGCGACAACACGCTGGCGAGGTCGAATCGAAAGCCATCCACATGCATCTCGCACACCCAGTACTCCAGGCACTCCAGAATGAACTTCGCCACCAGCGGATGGTTGCAGTTGACGGTGTTGCCGCAGCCGGTGTAGTCACGGTAGATGGCGCGATCTTCCGGATCGAGGTGGTAGAAGGTCTCGTTGCCGATACCCTTGAAATTGATGATCGGGCCACCTTCCCCGCCTTCGGCCGTATGATTGAAGACCACGTCGAGGATGACGCCGATGCCCGCCTCGTGCAGCGCCTTCACCATGTCCCGGAACTCATCGGCATGTTCATCGGCATGCGGCGAGACACAATAACCGGGGTGCGGACTGAAGTAACTGTGGGTACTGTATCCCCAGTAATTGCGCAGTCCCAGTTCCGCCACGCCCGCGGGTACGTCCTGCTCATCAAAGGCCATGACGGGCATTAATTCAACGTGTGTGACGCCCAGTTCCATCAGGTAGGGAATCTTCTCGATGACACCCAGAAAGGTACCCGGCCGGCTGGCACCGGAGCTCGGATGCCGGGTAAAGCCACCGACATGCATTTCATAGATAATGGTTTTTTCCGGGCGGATACAACCCAGTGGTTCATCGCCCTCCCAGTTATACTCACCGGACTGCACCACGCCACGCATGGAGGTGGCCATGTTGCTGCCAGGTTGCGTGGCTGCAGCACGCTGCCACAGCGTATCGGTCACGCCGCGCGCCCAGGGATCGAGCAGTACCTTCTCGCGGTCAAAACGAAACCCGGACTGATGCACGTCATCGGGCCCGTCCATACGCCACGCATAGTGGGTACCCGCCGGCAGATCCACGACCAGCACACTCCAGAAGAAAAACATCCGCAGCAACCGCGCTTCCAGGGGAATAATCTGAAACGGCTCCACGCTGTCCGCCGCCGCAAACAACAGCAGCTCGACATGCGTGGCATGGCGGCTGTAGATAGAGAAATTGACACCGTCGGCCACCACGGTGGCACCCGCCGGATAGCGGCTGCCGGGACGGGTCTGGTAACTCCTGGGTCGGCTGTCGGTCAAGGTACGGTTCCGCGGCTGTTCATCCGGTGCTGTCCGGGCAGCAAGCGTGGCAGCCACGCCGTCAGGGATTGTCGTCGATATCCCCGCGCTTGCCGCTGGCCGGGATGATTCCCCGCTACCGGGACTTCGCTGCTGCGCGGGCACAGCGGGGAGTTTATCAAAGGCCTCGCAAAAAAGCCCCACACCCTCACCGGGTCGCCTGTCGCTGCTGGCGCCTGGCGACACACCCGCCTGGCCACTGACGGCTGAGGCACAACCCGATGCGGGCTACGGTCAGGTTCCCCTGTTTTCCCGGATCGACCGCCCCGGCGCCCCATGAGTTTATCAAATCGTAACAATTGCCCACTTTTACTTGTACTGTCAGCAGGGTAGACTTGCGCCGCCATGCAGTCACCTTCGATAAACCTGCCACTGCAATTCCTCAACCTCTGGTTGACGCTGCTGCTGATCTGGCTGATTGCCAACGGCACGCTGGCGACCGATAGCGTGCTCACCGGGGTAGTGATCACCGCGGCCATCGCGCTGGCGTTCGCCACCTACTCGCGTGTCTACAGTGTGATCCGCTGGTCGCCGCGGGTAATTTACACCTACCTGCTCTACCTGGGCGTGTTTCTTTACGAACTGGTGAAGGCCAACCTCAACGTGATGCGCTACGTGTACAGTCCGCACATAGACATTCACCCCGGCATCGTCGAGATCAGGACCGGCCTGCGCTCGCCTATCGGCCGCCTGGCGCTGGCCAATTCCATCACGCTGACGCCGGGCACCCTGGTGGTGGATATGCAGGGCGACTCGCTGTTCATCCACTGGATCAACGTCACCGCGACGGACCCGGTCGCGGCCACGCAGGAGATCGCCGGACGCTTCGAGAAATACCTGAAGGTAATCTATGGCTGAGATCATCCTGAACATCGCCTTTGTGCTGATCTTCCTCAGCATCGTGCTCGGCATCATTCGTCTGGTCATCGGACCCGCCACGGTAGACCGGGTGGTCGCCGTCGACCTGCTGACCATCATCGCCATCGCGGTGATCGGCCTGCTGGCGCATGTCGCCAACCGCTATATCTACCTCGATGTGGCCCTGGTCTACGGCCTGCTGAGCTTTCTCGGCGTACTCGCCGTTGCCCGTTTTCTCGAAAAAGGCTTCTAGTCGCACAGGAACCCTGTTCAATGATGATCACCCTACTCACCGTTGTGCTCTGCAGCGGCATCCTCATCAGCGGGATGCTCGCCGTGCAGCTCGATAGCCTGGTCAGCGCCGTAATCAGCGCCGGCCTCGCCAGCCTGTTCGCCGCCGTAGTCTACGTGGTGCTGGCGGCACCCGACGTCGCCATGACCGAGGCCTCGATCGGTTCGGGCCTGTCAACCATGATTTTCCTCTATGCCATTCGCAAGACACGGAACGGGGACTGAGTCATGGGGGATCTGATCGGCAGCCTGTTCCTGCTTGGCGGTGCCCTATTTTTGTTCTCGGCGGGCCTCGGCGTGCTGCGCATGCCGGACACCTACAACCGCATCCAGACCGGCACCAAAGCCACCACCCTGGGCACCATCCTGATCCTGGTCGGGCTGGCCTTCATGCACCCGGCCTGGACCTTCAAACTGATTATCCTGATTTTTTTCGTGATGCTCACCAACCCGGTGTCCTCGCATGCCCTGGCGCGTGCCGCGCATGCCATCGGCACTGCGGAGACCGAGTCCACTGTGATCGACCTGCTGGAACCCGGCACGGACGACGACACCCGGGAGCGACCGGAATGAGTCGTGCAGTACAGCTGCCCCCCTTCGTGCATGGAGCGCGGGCATGATCAAGCGCATCCTCATCCTGCTGGTACTGGCGATGCTGGCCGTCATGTTTCTCAAGCTCGCGAGCAACTACCACGAGAACTCCACGCTGTCGACGCTGGGGCAATACTACGCCGAACGGGGGCCAGCGGAACTGGGTGCCGCCAACCTGGTCACGGCCGTGGTCGTCACCTACCGTGGGCTGGATACCCTTGGCGAGGTGACAGTGCTGTTCATCTCCGCCGCCGGTGTGGGCCTGCTGTTGCGCCGTACCCGGCGCACGGACGACGATGAAGATCTTGATAAGGGCGACCGTGCAGAGGAAACCGCGGGCACGCACAAGCCTGCCAGTGAAATCGTCGAAACGGCGACCCAACTGCTGCTGCCGATGGTCATCCTGTTCGGCATCTATGTCTTTCTTAACGGCCACCTGTCGCCTGGTGGTGGCTTCCAGGGCGGAGCGATCATCGCGTCCGGCACCATGTTCCTGTTGCTGGCCCTGCCCGAATCGCATATCAGCCGCACGCTGATTGCCATGACCGAATCGCTCTCCGGCTTCAGCTACGTGATCATCGGCGTACTCGGCGTGATCCTGGCCGGCGGTTTCCTCGACAACCGCATCATGGGCCTTGGTACCTATGGCCACCTGTTCAGCGCCGGTGCCATTCCACTGATTTATGTCTTTGTCGGCCTCAAGGTCGGCTTCGAGCTCAGTGCCGTACTCGACCGCTTCCGCAAGGAGGATTCCGGGCCGCTATGAGCTTCCTCGCCGACATCCATATTTCACAGATCGTGCTGTGCAGTGGCCTCGGACTGGTCCTGATCGGTCTGTGGGGCGTACTGACACAACGCCATATCATTCGCATGATTGTCGGCTTTTCCCTGCTGGATACGGGCATTCACATGGTGATGGTATCCATCGGCTATGTCACCGGTGGCACCGCACCGATCATCAACGACGCCGTGCCCGTGGCCGAGGCTGCCAGCCGCATCGTCGACCCGGTACCGTCCGCGCTGGTACTGACCGCCATTGTCATCGGCCTGGGCGTGACCGCAGTGATGCTGTCATTCGCGGTACGTATTTACAGAACACGCGGGACGCTGATGATTGACGAGTGCACGGAGTCAAAAGGATGAGCACGCTGCTCAACGAGGTGCTGTTGCAGCCGCTGGGCATCTATGTGCTGGCACTCGCGGCCGGCTTCCTGGTGCCGCTGTTTGACCGCGCACACCGTGGCTCGGCCATCCTGCTGTTCCTTGTGACTCTCGCCGGCATGCTCGCCATTGCCGGTATCAACCTGCTTGCGATCCTCAACGGCGCCGCCGCCATCGACATCGAAACGGCGGGCATCGCGCCGCCGTTTTCCATCAACCTGCGCTTCGGCCTGTATGAAGGCGGCTTCGTGCTCGCGGTCAACAGCATCGCGCTGCTCGGCGCCCTGCACTGGCTGCCGTCACTGCGCCAGCATGCCTCTGCACTGTCGCTCTACCTGATCATGGTGATGGGTATCAACGGTATGGTGATGACCCGCGACCTGTTCAACCTGTTCATTTTTATCGAGATTACCGCGATCTCTACCTATGCCCTGATCGGCATGGAGCGCACCGGCGCCGTGCTCGCGGCCGGCTTCAAGTACATCGTCGCGACCTCGGTGGCCTCGGCTTTCTTCCTGCTGGGCACGATCTTCCTGTATTACCTCACCGGCACACTCAACATCGACGACATGGTGGCTCAGCGCGCGCTGATCAGTGGCCCGATTGGCTTCATCGCCACACTGTTGCTGCTCACCAGCCTGCTGATCGAACTCAAGCCCTATCCTGCCAACGGCTGGGGACTGGACGTCTACGAGACGGCACCCGGCGGTATCACCGCGCTGATCTCCGTCGGCGTCTCCGCCGGTGTGATCTTCGCGCTGTTCAAGACGCTGCCACTGCTGGATAACTACCTGACGAGCATCGCCGTCGTCGGCGGTGCGACCTTCCTGGTCTCCAACCTGATCGGCCTGAAACAGGACAATGCCCGGCGCCTGCTCGGTTACTCCTCCATCGGCCAGATGGGCCTGCTGACACTGGCGCTGGCCGCCACGCGGCAGCTTCACATCGATTCACTCCTGCCGCTGATCGCGGGGGGGCTGTTCATCAACCACCTGCTGGCCAAGGCCGGGCTGTTCTGGCTGGCAGACCGGATAAACCGCCGGTCCACCCGGGAATGGTCGGTGCTCGCCGGGCGGCCACTGCTGTTACTGCTGTTCGGTACCCTGCTGGCCGCGCTGGTCGGCCTGCCGCCGTTCCCCGGCTTCTGGGCCAAGTGGGTACTGGTGACGGAACTGGCGTCGGGCGGTCTGTACGGCTGGATTGCCGTGGTATTGCTGGGCTCGCTGCTGGAAGCCGCCTACCTGTTCCGCTGGTTCACGCAGACCCTGCAGACCCGGAAAACCGATGCCCCTGACCTTATCAACCGTTGGCAGCTGGCACCCGTCGCCGTCACCGCCGTGCTGCTGTTCGCCACCGGCTACGGCATGGCGGCACAACTCGGGAGCGACACCCTGACGATGTTCCTGCCGCTGCTGGCCGGTGCCGCGCTGTGGCTGCTGGATGGCCTGCCGGGTCGCCTGAAGGGCCTGCTGATGCTGGTGCTGGTCGCCGCCGGTGGTGCCTGGCTGACGCTGGACCTGGAAGGCCTGAACCGCATCTTTGGCTTTATCCTCGTCGGCGGCGGCGTCCTGATCAGCCTCGCGACCCAGTACCGGGGCGATGCCCGCAAGGGCTTTTACCCGTTGCTGACCATCCTGCTGCTGTCGCTGGCGACGCTGCTGTGCGCAGACACCAGCCTGGCATTCTTTTTCAGCTGGGAACTGATGACGGTGAGTTCCTACCTGCTGATCACCCTCGGCCGCAACGGTGTAAAGCCCTCACTGACCTACCTGCTGTTCTCGCTGGGCGCGGCCTACTTTATCCTTGCCGGTTTTGCGCTTGCGTATGCGGCCACCGGCAGTATTGAACTGGCCGCACTCGGTGGCACCGGTGATGCCGAGGGCTGGGTATTCAGCCTGCTGGCGGCCGGCTTCCTCATCAAGACCGGCGCGCTCGGTGTGCACATCTGGGTGCCGGGTGCCTACGCGGAGTCAGACGATGACTTCAGCGCACTGCTCTCCGCCGTGGTCAGCAAGGCCGCCGTCTTCGGCCTGCTGCTGATTGCCGCGCAGCTTGGCGTGCGTTCCGACATCGGCCTTGATCCGGCCTACGTGCTCGGCTGGATCGGCATGCTCACCGCGACCTTCGGTGCACTGATGGCGGTGTTCCAGGAAGACATCAAAAAACTGCTCGCCTACTCCAGCATGGGCCAGCTCGGCTACATCGTTGCCGGCATTGCACTGATGAGCCACCTCGGCTGGGTGGCCGCGCTGTACCTGACGGTGAACCACTTCCTCTTCAAGGGCATCCTGTTCCTCGCCGTCGCCGGCGTGGTACTGCGCACCAACCAGCGCCTCATGTACAAGATGGGTGGGCTGATCAAGAACATGCCCTTCACCTTTGTCGCCACCATGATCGCCATCATCGCCATGTCCGGCGTACCGCCGCTGACCGGTTTCGGCGGCAAGTGGCTGCTGTTCAACGCCATCATGGAAAAGGGCTGGTACTGGCTGGCCGCACTGGCGTTCTTTTCCAGCGCCGTCGCCTTCCTTTATATGTTCCGGCTGCTGCACACCGTATTCCTCGGCCAGCGCAAGCTGGAGCATGCACAATTGCGCGAGGCGCCGGCGATCCTGCTGATTCCCCAGTTCGTGCTGATCGCCGTCATCATGGTGTTTTCCGCCTACCCGAAACTGCTGCTCGAGCCGCTGTCACTGGCCATCAGCCCCTGGCAGGCCGGCAGCCTGGTATGGGACGGCCTGGCGCTGCAGACCCAACTCGGCTACTGGAACGCACCCATGATCATGGGCGTGGTCGCGGGTGTGTGGATGGTGCCGCTGCTATTCCTGCTGCTGATGACGCTGACCCTGAAGGTCCAGAAAGTCGGGCAATTCAACATCGTGTTTGCCGCGGAACGTCCGCATCGCCCGGAAGACACGCATTTCGCCTACAACTTCTTCGCGCACTACGACCGGGCCCTCGGCATTCTGGTGCGGCCGCGTGCCACCGCTTTCTGGAAGTCCGTTGTCGAGTGGAGCCATTCCCTGGCCGCGTCCATGCGGATTTTCTATAACGGCAACGGCCAGACCTATGCGCTGCATATCGTGATGTATCTGGTGGCGCTGTACCTGGTGAACGGAGGACTGGCGCTGTGATCGCGGAATGGCTTGGCAGAATCGGTAATTTCAGCCTGACACTGCTGATCGTGGCCGTCTATGGACTGCTGGTAGGTGCCTTCATCGAACGCACCATCGCCAAGGTGCAGGGCCGCATCGGCATTCCCTACCGTCAACCGTTTATCAATATCCTGAAGACGCTGGTGAAGCGCACCGCCGTCAGTCACGGCATCATGTTCTACCTCGGGCCGGTGTTCCGCCTCGCCGGCGGCGTCGGCACGCTGGCCTTCATACCGGTGATCTACGGCAGTGACACCTTCGCGAATTTCAGCTACGCCGGTGACCTGTTCCTGGTGATCTACTTCATGTTCTTCGGCCAGCTCGGCATGGCGCTGGGCGCCGGCGAAAGCGGTCATCCCTACAGCGCCATCGGCATTGCCCGCGGCCTGTCGCAAATGACCGCCTACGAGGTACCCTTCGCCCTGGCCGTCATCTCCATTGTCATCCAGTACGACACGCTGTCGATTACCGAGATCGTGGCCGCGCAGCAAGGCGGCTGGCAGCACTGGACGCTGTTTACCAACTGGGTGGCGACGCTGGCAGCCATGCTCGCCTTCCTCGGCATGACCGGCTATTCGCCCTTTGACATCTTCCTGGCGCCGCAGGAGATACCGATTGGCCCGCCGACCGAGTTCCACAGCGCCTTCCTGTCGATGCTGCAGACCAACCGCGCCTTGTTCGGGGCCACCAAGCTGATCCTGTTCATGAACCTGTTTTTCGGCGGCGCCACCGGCTGGATCGAATTGATGATCAAAACCCTCGCAATCTACATGGTTGCAGTGGTCGTCGGTGTGGCGTTTCCGCGCTTTCGCGTCGACCAGTCGATCCGCTTCTTCTTCAAGTACCCGACGCTTATCGGCATCGCGTCTATAGTCTATGTACAGATGGTAATCGCACCTTGAAGCACGACCTCGCGTGCGGGAGAATCTGACCATGAAAAAAGACCTGAGTACCGAAGCCACCCTGGAAAACGCCGGGTTGTCCCCCGAGGACCAGCTGCTGTTCTCCAACGCGCGCCCGCGCGCCTATCAGCCCTACCCGATCAAGGCGGTCGAGGATTTCGCCAACTGGGCACGGGCGAATTCGCTGTGGATCCTGGCCTTCGGCACCGGCTGCTGCTCCATCGAGCTGCGCCCGCTGATGACGGCGCGCTTCGACGCCAGCCGTTTCGGCGTCGCCGGGCGGCCGACGCCGCGGCAATCGTCGGTGTTTATCATCGGCGGCTATGTGTCGGTGAAAACGCTGAAGCGCATCGTGCGCAGCTACGAACAGATGCAGGGGCCGAAATTCATCATTGCGCTTGGCAGCTGCCCGGCAAACGGCGGCATGTACTTCGACAGCTACAACACCATCAACCAGTTCGACCTGTACCTGCCCGTGGACCTGTACGTCACCGGCTGCATGCCCCGTCCGGAAGCGCTGCTTGGCGCCATCATGGAACTGAAGGACGACATCATGGCGGGTAAGTGCGACGGCGCCAACCGCTACATCGAACACTTCGACGAGTACAAGGCCAACCAGAAAAAGGTCATCAAGGACTGGAACATGCCGGATTACAACTGGTGAACCGATGATGGCTTATCGTACCAGGGGAAATGAGAATGAGTGAGTTGCTGGACAGACTGGTGCGCGATTTCGCTGTCACCGATATTACCGAGCGCCGACCGGCCATCACCACGCTGCAGGTGAGCAAGGCAAACGGCGAACGGCTGATCCGCGAACTGCGCGACCGCGAAGGCTTCACCCACCTCAATTTCATCGCCTGCACCGACTGGATCGAGGACGGCATCTTCAGGCTGGTCTACATGCTGCACAACTACGCTACCGGGCAGACCATCGGCGTGCACATCGACATCGACCGCGACAACGCGGAAATGACCTCCATCCACACCCTGTGGGCACAGGCCTGGACCTACCAGCGCGAACTGCGCGAGATGTACGGTATCAATTTTCCCGGCAGCCCGCGGCTCGAGGAGAATTTCTGCCTCGAAGGCTGGGATGCGATGCCGCCGATGCGGCGTGATTTCGATACCGCGAAATACAGCGCGGAACGCTTCGGCCACCGCGAGGGCCGGGTCACTCTGGAGCCGCGCGATCACATGAAGGTGCAGCTCTACCCGAACCGCGGGGGTGATAAATAATGGCGTTGACAACCGGCCATTCTGCCTCACTGGACTTCGCCCCGCCCGAACCGGTCGACCTGTCCTCGGGTAAATACGTCAAGCTGTGGCAGGGCCCGCAGCATCCCGGCATCACCGGCAACATGTCGCTGGAACTGACACTGGATGGCGACACCATTATCGAGTGCAAAACCCACGTCGGTTATCTGCACCGCGGCTTCGAGAAGCTGATGGAGCAGCGCAGCTTCATCCAGAACTTCACCGTGGTGTGCCGCATCGCAGTTCCCGAGCCGGCCTTCAACGAATATCTGTATGCGGCCGCGATCGAGGCGATCAGCGGTGTCGAGTCACCGGCACGCGCGCAGTGGCTGCGCGCGCTGAACCTGGAAATGATGCGCCTTGCCAGCTTCCTGATGTGGATCGGCGGACAGGGCGGTGCTTTCGGTCAGTACACCGTGGCAAACTGGACCCTCACCTACCGCGACTATGTGCTCGATCTGTTCGAGGAAATGACCGGCGCGCGCATCTATCATATGTATATGGTGCCCGGGGGCGTGCGTGCCGGACTCCCGGCAGGCTTCGAGCAGCGCATCCTCGAGCTGATGGATAACACCGACAAGTTACTCGACCAGATCGAGCGCGTCATGTACAACAACGTGGTGTTCAAGGCGCGCGCAAAAGGCCTCGGCATCATCCACCCGGAGCTGGTCGACCCGTACGGCGTCGTCGGCCCGAATGCGCGTGCCAGCGGCTTCAGGCGCGACCTGCGCAAGGACGCGCCCTACCTGGTGTACGACCAGCTCGATTTCGACGTCATCAGCGGCACGGCCGGCGATGCCTATGAACGCGCCTGGCTGCGCCTGCAGGAAACCCGCCAGAGCGTCAAGCTGATACGCCAGATCATCGCGGGCGCACCCTCGGACGGCCCGTTCCAGGCCGACATGCCGAATCTGCTGCACTGGAAGGTGCCGGCCGGTGAGACCTATGTCAAGGCCGAGTGCACCCGCGGCGAATACGGCTACTACATGGTCACCGACGGCACCGAGATCGTACGCCGCGTGCACGTGCGCGGTCCGAGCTACACCCATGCCATCGCATTGATGGAACGACTCGCAGTCGGCACCAACATCGCGGACATCGCCGGCCTGATGGTCTCGCTGCACACCTATCCACCCGAGATCGAGCGCTAGGCGGGGAACACTCATGAGCCTGAAAGACCTGTTGTCTCCCTTCTACGTCTGGCAACGCGCCTTCGAGAAGCCCTATACCTCCATCCGGCCGATCCAGGAGCGCCCCGGCGCGGCCGCCTATCGCGGTTTCCATATCAATATCAGCGAGGAATGCATCGGCTGCGGCACCTGTCACAAGATCTGTCAGAACGATGCCATCGACATGGTCCGGGTCGAGGCATACGAAGGTCGTAACGGCGACAGCGGCTTGCGCCCGCGCTTCGACTATGGCCGTTGCTGCTGGTGCGCCCTGTGCGTGGACATGTGCCCCGCCGGTTCGCTGCGCATGAGCAACGAGTACACCTGGATCACCAGCGACCCGACCACCTATCACTTCACCGCGGGCGTTGAACACACCTCCTGGCAGGAGAATCCGCTGGGCTACCGCCGCGCGGCAGGCTACCACCTCTACCCGCCCAAACGCATCGATATGGAAATGCTGACGCCGCAGGAGAGCGTGCAGTCGTTTGATGAAGTGGTGCTGGGCTACAGCGAGGAGCAGGCGCTGCTGGAAGCCGACCGCTGCATCGAATGCGGCATCTGCGTCGCTACCTGTCCGGCACACATGGATGTCCCGGACTATATTCGCAGCATCCGCGAGCACGATTACGAGCAGGGACTGCAGCTGATGTACCGCACCAACCCCTTCCCGGCGACCTGCGGGCGCATCTGCACGCGCCGCTGCGAATCAGTCTGCCCGGTCGGCATCCAGGGAGACCCGATCGCCATTCGCTGGCTGAAACGCTTTATCGTCGACCAGATCGCGCCGCAGGACTACGCACGCATTCTCGCCGACCGGACGGGCGACAGCGGCCACCATGTCGCGGTCATCGGTGCCGGTCCCGGTGGCCTGAGCGCGGCCTACTACCTGCGCAAGCAGGGCCACGCGGTGACGGTGTTCGAGGCACAGGAAAGCGCCGGTGGCATGCTGCGTTACGGTGTACCCGGCTATCGCCTGCCGGATGCGGACCTCGACAAGGACATCAACTACATCGTGTCCCTCGGAGTCGACATCCGCTACAACACGCGCATCGGCAAAGACATCAGCTTCGATCAACTGCTGCAGGACCACGCGGCGGTGTACCTGTCGACCGGCCTGTCGGTACCTTCCAGCATGCGCATCCACGGCGAGGATCATCCGCGCGTGCTCTCCGGACTGCAGGTACTCGCCGATGTCGCCAGCGGGCGCGACCCGGGCATCGGCAGCAAGGTCGCGGTCATTGGCGGCGGCAATGTCGCCATGGATGCGGCTCGGGTATCACGCCGACTCGGCGCCGGGGTCACCATCCTCTACCGTCGGCGCATCGCCGACATGCCGGCAGATGCCGAAGAAATACACGAGGCGCAGGAAGAAGGCTGCCACATCGTTACCCAGGCGATCCCGGTTGAAATCATTGCCGCGGACAGCACGCAGCAGGTGTCGATCAAGTGGGGTGAAGCCGAAATGGTGCAGGATCCAAAAGGCGGCCGCCCGCGCCCGGTGCTGCAGGAAGACCGGATGCATGTTGAAACCTACGACAGCATTATCTCGGCCATTGGCCAGGGCAGTGACCTCGACTTCCTGTCAAGGGAAATTCAGGACCAGCTGGCCATCGAATGGGGCAAATTCACCCCGGGTGAATACCAGCATACAGCGCTGCAAAAGGTCTTCGTCGGCGGCGATGTCGCCAATCGCGTCGCCGATGCCATCAGCGCCATCGAGGACGGTCATCATGCCGCGCGCGGTATCGACCGTTTCCTGAACCCGGATGCCTATCCGAACGCAGATCAACAGGTGAATTGATATGAACAGCGTGGATGAAATACTCGACTATGCCATTGACCAGGAACAGCAGGCCGCCGACTTCTACGCGGACCTTGCCGGTCGCGCCGAGAAGGCCGGCATGAAAGACATCCTGCTGGACTTTGCCGCCGAGGAACAAAGCCACAAGGACCGGCTGCTGGCGGTGAAGGCCGGTGAGCGCGAGCTGACGCCGGAGCAGGAGGTGCTGGACCTGAAGATATCCGACTACCTCGTCGAGGTCGGCGCCACCGAGGACATCTCCTACCAGGACGCCCTGATCGTCGCCATGAAACGTGAGCGCGCTGCCTTCCAGCTCTATACCGATATGGCCGCAAAGGTGCCGGAGAGCCACCTGAAGGAAGTCCTGGAGGGGCTCGCCAAGGAAGAAGCCAAGCACAAACTGTTCTTCGAATCCGAATACGACGAGCGCGTCTTGATGGATAACTAGTACTCCTTCAAGATGATAATAAAGGATGCTGAACGATAGTACGTTGGGCACCCAATTTATTTAATAGCCACGGAAGCACACGGAAAAACACGGAAGAATAACGACCATAAAATACTTTTTTCCGTGTCATTCCGTGTGCTTCCGTGGCAATTCTGTCCGTCTTTACTGGAGTGAGGCAGTGCCAGTTTCCACCCAACAAGCCGGGGGGCAGACCAATGCAGCAATTCGAGTACGTACGCCGTTTTCGAGAGCTCGGCATCGACGATGTGCCGCTGGTCGGCGGCAAGAATGCCTCACTGGGTGAAATGTTCCAGGCGCTGGCGGGTAAAGGCGTCCGGGTGCCCAACGGCTTTGCCACCACGGCACAGGCGTATCGCGACTTTCTCGGGCACAACAGCCTGGAGGCAGCCATTCAGGACGCGCTGGCGCAACTGGATGTCGACGATGTCGATGCGCTCGCCAAAACCGGTGCACAGATACGCGGCTGGATCGTCGACGCGGAGCTGCCACCCCGGCTGGTCAGCGAGATCACGGCCGCTTACGCGGAGATGTGCGCCGAATACGGCGCCGACACCGATGTCGCCGTACGCAGTTCCGCCACCGCCGAAGACCTGCCGGATGCCTCGTTTGCCGGCCAGCAGGAGACCTACCTGAACGTCTGCGGCACGGAGCACCTGCTGCGTACCTGCAAGCGTGTGCTGGCCTCGCTGTTCACAGACCGTGCCATTCACTACCGCGTCGACAAGGGTTTCGAGCATATGAGCATTGCGCTCTCCATCGGCGTGCAGAAGATGGTGCGCTCGGACCTTGGCGCCTCCGGCGTGATGTTCACCCTCGACACGGAGAGCGGTTTCCGCGACGTGGTCATGGTCACCTCGGCCTACGGCCTGGGCGAGAACGTTGTGCAGGGTGCGGTCAACCCGGACGAGTTCCTGGTGTTCAAACCGACGCTGGCACAGGGCAAGCGGCCGATTATCCGCCGCCACCTCGGTGAAAAGGCCATCAAGATGATCTACACCAAAGACCCGGTCACCGCCGAGGCCACCCGCAACGTCGCGGTGAAAAAGTCCGAACAGCAGCGCTTCTCCATCAGCGATGACGAGGTGCTGCAACTGGCGCGCTACGCCACCGTCATCGAACGTCACTACTCGGCTCATGCCGGCAAGCCGCGCCCCATGGATATCGAATGGGCGCGTGACGGCATCAGCGGGGAACTGTTTATCGTGCAGGCGCGCCCGGAGACCGTGCACTCGGTGCGCAGCGACGCCTTCCAGGAGATCTTCAGCATCCAGCAGCGCGGCAAGGTACTGACGCGCGGCAAGAGTGTCGGCGCGAAGGTGGGCGCCGGGCGGGCACGTATCATTCTCGAAGCGGCACACATGCATGACCTGCTGCCCGGCGAGGTACTGGTCACCGATATCACTGATCCTGACTGGGAACCGGTGATGAAGATCGCCAGCGCCATCGTCACCAATCGCGGCGGCCGTGTCTGCCATGCAGCGATCGTGGCGCGCGAACTGGGTATTCCGGCCGTGGTGGGTGCCGGTAATGCCACCCATGACATCCCGGACGGCCAGGAGGTCACCGTCTCCTGTGTCGAGGGGGATACCGGTTTTGTCTATGAGGGTCTGCTGCCCTTCAGCAGTGAACGGGTTGATTTGGGCAGGCTGCAGCGCCCGCAGACCCGCATCATGCTGATCGTCGGCAACCCGGTGCAGGCACTGGAATTTGCCGCCTTTCCCAATGACGGCGTCGGTCTGGCACGGCTGGAATTCATCATCAACAACAGCATCGGTATTCACCCGCGCGCCATCCTCGAACACACGACGCTGGCAGAGGACATCCAGCAGCAGATCGCCCGCCGCTCCGCCGGCTATGCCAGCCCGCGTGACTTCTACATCGACCGGCTGGCGGAGGGCGTCGGCACCATTGCCGCGGCCTTCTATCCAAAGCCGGTGACCGCGCGCCTCAGCGATTTCAAGTCAAATGAATATGCCGCCCTGCTGGGCGGTGCCGGCTTCGAGCCGCGCGAGGAAAACCCGATGATCGGCTTGCGCGGCGCCAGCCGCTATCACTCGGAGGCCTTCGCCGAGTGTTTTGCACTGGAGTGCGCTGCCATGAAGAAGGTGCGCGAGGGCATGGGTCTGGACAACCTGGAATTGATGATACCGTTCGCCCGCACCGTCGCGGAGGTGCAGCAGGTGCTGGAGGTGATGGCCCGGCAAGGCCTGCGACGTGGAGAACACGGATTGAAGATCAAGCTGATGTGCGAGATCCCCGCCAATGCGCTGCTCGCCAGCCAGTTTCTGGAGTACTGTGACGGTTTCTCGATCGGTTCCAACGATCTGACGCAGCTGACACTGGGCGTGGACCGCGACTCCGGGCTGCTGGGTGGTTATGACGAGCGTAACGAGGCCGTCACCGCCCTGATGGGGATGGCCATCCAGGCCTGCCAGGCCGCCGGCAAGCCGGCCGGCATCTGCGGGCAGGCACCCTCCGATTTTCCGGAGGTCACCCGCTGGCTGGTGCAACAGGGCATCGAGTCCATTTCACTCAATCCGGACAGCATTCTGAAGATGACCGAGGTCGTACTGGACATTGAGCGCGAATTGCAGCGGGGGAACAGCAACAGCCCTTGAAGGCTTGAGGCAGCTAGTGCTCATTCAACCTGATAATAACGGATGCTGAACTATATTACGTTGGGCACCCAATTTATTTAATAGCCACGGAAGCACACGGAATTACACGGAAAAAAGAATTTTATAGTATTTATTCTTCCGTGTTTTTCCGTGTGCTTCCGTGGCAATCATATCCGTCTTTATTAGATTGAGGCAGTACTAACGCTACTCGAATGGCGCCTTGTAGTTCTCCAGGATCTTGATGTAGTTGGCGCGCTCGAAGGCACCGGGGTTGAGGCAGTTGACCTGGCTCATGGAGCCCTTTAGCTGCGCCACGGAATCATACCCCCAGGCCTCCATCCAGTCCTGTAATCCATCCACCAGGGTGGTGAGAAAGCCGATGCCCTGCTGCAGCATGCCGGAGGTGGTCATGACCGCGTCCGCGCCGGCCAGCAGATACTTGATCAGCTCGACCGGGCTGTGCACGCCGGTGGTGGCGCCGAGAGAGGCGTTGATACGGCCATGCAGCACCCCGATCCACAACAGCGGCAGGCGGATCTCGGCGGGCGTGCTGAGTTTCAGGTCGGTGATGACCTGCATTTCTTCCAGGTCCATGTCCGGCTGGTAAAAGCGGTTGAACAGCACCAGTGCGTCGGCGCCCGCCTCGTCGAATTGCCGGGCCATGTTGCCGGTGGCGCTGAAGAAGGGGCTGAGCTTCATGGCGACCGGGACGGTGACTGCCGCCTTTACCGCCTTGAGAACCTCCAGATAACGCTGCTCGACCTCGCGCCCGTCCATATGCAGGTTGGCAGGAATGTAGTAGGCATTCAGTTCAATCCCGCTGGCACCGGATTCCTGCATCAGGCGCGCCGTGTCAACCCAGCCCTCGTTGGTGATACCGTTGAGGCTGCCGATGACCGGGATGTCCACCGCCTCACTGGCGCGGTGCAGCAGGTTCAGGTACTCGTCCGGCCCGGTCTCGTAGTCCTCGAATTCCGGGAAGTAACTCAGGGACTCGGCGTAGCTCTCGCTGCCCGAGGTGATAAGGTGCTCGATGGCGGCATTCTCGTGCTTGATCTGTTCCTCGAACAACGAAAACATCACCACTGCCGCGGCACCGGCATCCTCCATGCGTCTGAAATTGTCGAGCTTCTCCGACAACGGCGACGCGGAGGCGACGACCGGATGCTTCAGTTCCAGCCCCATGTAGGTAGTGCGCAGATCCATGGCGTTATCCTCTATTATTCAGTTTCGTTCAGCCGCCGCTGTCCGTCCGGGTGCACGCGGCTGGCGCCGCGCCGTTCCCTGCCCTGGTAGCCGGCGCGCTCGTAGATGCGCCATTTCTGGTTGACCTGATCCTGCGCCTCGTTGATCAGGTTCTCTGCTTCATCGGGATTGGTGCGACTCAGCATCTTGTAGCGCAGTTCCTGGTAGGCGTAGTCCTTGAAGGCGATGCGCGGCCCCTGCGAGTCGAGCACAAAGGGGTTTTCACCGGACTTGCTCACCTCGGGATTGTAGCGCATCAGTGGCCAGTAGCCACTCGTGACCGCACGGTGCTGCTGTAGCAGGCCGTGCTGCATATTGATGCCGTGCGCGATGCAGTGGCTGTAGGCCAGGATCAGCGACGGACCCGGGTAGGCCTCGGCTTCGCGGAAGGCCAGCAGGGTCTGCTGCGGATTGGCGCCCATGGCGACCCGTGCGACGTAGACGTTGCCGTAGGAGATCGCCTGCAGGGCAATGTCCTTCTTCGGCACGCGCTTGCCGCCAGTGGCGAATTTCGCCACCGCCGCCAGCGGCGTGGACTTCGACATCTGCCCGCCGGTATTGGAGTACACCTCGGTATCCAGTACCAGGATGTTGACGTCGCGTCCCATGGAGAGTACGTGGTCGAGCCCCGATGAGCCGATGTCGTAGGCCCAGCCGTCGCCACCGACCAGCCACACGCTGCGGCGCACCAGCTGGTCGGATACCGTCAGCAGGTGACGTGCCGTTTCCGAGTCCATGGCGCGCAGTTTCTGCTCCAGGTCAGCGACCAGCGCACGCTGCGCACGGATCTCGGACTCCGTGATCTGCGGTGCCAGCAGGATTGACTGCACGTAACCCTCCCCCAGCTGCGGGATCAGCTCCTTCAGCAGTCGCTCGGCGGTGGCCAGCTGCGAATCGGAGGTGAGGCGGAAGCCAAGCCCGAACTCGGCATTGTCCTCGAACAGCGAGTTCGACCAGGCCGGCCCCTTGCCATCGGCGTTCTGGCTCCACGGGGTGGTGGGCAGGTTGCCGCCATAGATGGACGAACAGCCGGTGGCGTTGGCGACCACCAGGCGGTCGCCGAACAGCTGCGACAACAGTTTTACATAGGGCGTTTCACCACAACCCGCGCAGGAGCCCGGGAATTCGAACAACGGCTGCAGGAACTGCACGCCGCGAACCGTGGAAAAATCCACCCGCTCGTGCTTGACGTAAGGCAGGGTCTCGAAAAACTCGACATTGCCGCGCTCGGTTTCCAGCAGCCCGGCCTTGGCCTGCATGTTGATCGCCTTGCGTGCACTTTCTTCCTTGCTCTGCACCGGGCAGGCCTCGACACACAGCCCGCAGCCGGTACAGTTGTCGAGGTAAACCTGCAGCGTGAACTGCACCTCGGGAAGACCGCGGGCGTCGATGGGGGCGTGTCGAAAGCCCGCGGGCGCCTGCTGCAGCCGCGACTGATCATAGAACTTGGCACGAATCACGCTGTGCGGGCAGACAAAGCTGCAATTGCCGCACTGAATGCACAGGTCCGGCTCCCACGCCGGCACGTACATGGAAAGGTCGCGGCTCTCCCAGCGGGCGGTGGCGGTGGGGAAGGTACCGTCCTCGGGCAGGGCGCTGACCGGCAGTTCATCCCCCCTGCCGGCAATCATCATGGCCGTGACCTCGCGCACGAAGGCCGGCGCTTGCGACGGCACCGGTTCCAGCAGGTCCAGGGTGCTGCTGACCGTGGCCGGGACCGTGACCTGGTGCAGCTGGGCCAGGGTATTGTCGACGGCCTCGAAGTTGCGGCGCACGACTTCCTCACCTTTCTTGCCGTAGGTCTTCTGGATGGCCGTCTTGATCTTCGCGATCGCGGCCTCCTTCGGCATGACGCCGGACAACGCAAAGAAGCAGGTCTGCATCACGGTGTTGATGCGGTTACCCATGCCGCTGTCGCGCGCCACCGTGTAGGCATCGATGACATGGAACGCCAGCTGGCGCTCGATGATGGTCTGCTGGATGACGTGCGGCAGGCGCTCCCAGACTTCGTCCGCCGGGTACGGGCTGTTCAGCAGAAAGGTCGCGCCGGAGGCTGCCTTTTCCAGCACGTTGGTGCGTTCCAGAAAATTGAACTGGTGGCAACCGATAAAATTGGCCGACTGCACCAGGTAGCTGGAACGGATCGGCTCGGGACCAAAGCGCAGGTGCGAAATGGTCTGGGAGCCGGACTTTTTGGAGTCGTAGACGAAGTAGCCCTGGGCATGGAAGGCGGGGTCCTCGCCGATGATCTTGATGGTGTTCTTGTTGGCGCCCACCGTGCCGTCGGCGCCAAGACCGTAGAACAGTGCACGCACCACGGTATCGGGCTCAATAGTGAAGTCCGGATCGACTGCCAGGCTGGTATGGCTGACGTCGTCGTTGATGCCCACCGTGAAGCCGTTCTTCGGCTGCGCCTGGTCCAGTTCGTCGTACACGGCCTTGACCATGGCCGGCGTGAATTCCTTGGAAGACAGGCCGTAGCGACCGCCGATGATGCGCGGCAGTGTAGCGGTCGGGAGGCTGCCGTCGGCCGCGGCCTGGGCCAGCGTGGTGACGACATCCAGGTACAGGGGCTCGCCCGGGGCACCCGGTTCCTTGGTGCGGTCCAGCACCGCGATGGCTCTCGTACTGGCCGGCAGCGCGGCCAGCAGGTGCTTGACGGAGAACGGCCGGTACAGATGCACCTGGATGACGCCGACCGCGGCGTCATGCGCCAGCAGCCAGTCCACCGTCTCGCGCACGGTATCCGCGCCTGAACCCATCAGGATGATGACGCGCTCCGCAGCGGGATCGCCGTGGTATTCGAATAACCGGTAGTGGCGCCCGGTGAGCTCGCCGAATTCGCGCATCTTGCGTTCCACGATCTCCGGGGTACGGGCATACCACGGGTTGACGGTCTCGCGGCCCTGGAAGTAGACATCCGGGTTCTGTGCCGTGCCGCGCATGAAGGGAACATCGGGGCCAAGGCCGCGTTCCCGGTGCGCGCGCACCAGGTCGTCGTCGATCATGGCGCGGATCTCGGCGTCGCTGAGCAGCGTGATCTTGTTGACCTCGTGCGAGGTGCGGAAGCCGTCAAAAAAATGGATAAATGGGATACGTGACTCCAGCGTACTGGCCTGTGAGATCAGGGCCATATCGTGGGCCTCCTGCACCGAGCCGGACGCAAGTTGCGCGAACCCGGTGGCGCGTACCGCCATGACATCCTGGTGGTCGCCAAAGATTGACAGACCCTGCGCCGCCAGCGAGCGCGCCGCGACGTGAAACACCGCGGCAGTGAGTTCACCGGCAATTTTGTACATATTCGGGATCATCAGCATCAGGCCCTGCGAGGCCGTGAAGGTCGTCGTCAGCGCCCCCGTCTGCAGCGCGCCGTGTGCCGCACCCGCGGCGCCGCCCTCGCTTTGCATCTCGGCGATGATCAGTACATCGCCCCATATATTGGTCTTGCCCTCGCTGGCCCACTGATCGGCCAGCTCACCCATGGTGGTAGAGGGCGTGATGGGATAGATCGCACAGACCTCGTTGACGCGATAGGCGACGTAGGCCGCGGCCTCGTTACCGTCGATGGTGGCTACTTGCCGGTTTTCCATGCATTGCTCCAGGGACCGGCACTCAGCAGCCGGTAAAAACGATTGGGTGATTCAGGACCTGCATTCGCGGCCGGCTCAGTCAGGCTCGGGGACCATGTCGATGGCATGGCAGGGGCATTGCTGGAAGCAGACGCTACAGCCGGTGCACTTGTCAAAATTGATCGCATAACCCTTGCGCTTGCCGAGCTTGATAATGGCGCGTTCCGGGCAGGCCCCGAAACAGCCATCACACTCATAGCAGTTACCACAGGACAGGCAGCGCAGCGCCTCGAATACGGCGTCGGGCTTCTTCAGGCCATGCACCACCTCCTCGAAGCCTGACTGGCGCAGCTGCAGGTCAATGCTCTCCTGCGACCGCTGCGCGGCATCGGTGAAATACCAGACATGCAGCTTGTCGAAGCTGGCGAGAGTGTGTTTCCCCGGCGGCCAGAAGACTTCACCACGGAGCCAGGCGTCGATGTTGCGTGCGGCTTTCTTGCCATGACCGACGGCCACGGTGACGGTGCGTTCCGAGGGCACCATGTCGCCGCCGGCGAAGATGCCGGGATGGCCGGTCATCATGTGCGTGTCGACGCTGACGGTATCCCATTCGAACTCGATGCCCTCGATCCCCTGTAACAGGGTGGCATCCGAATTTTGTCCCAGCGCCAGGATCAGCGAATCGGCCTCCAGTGTTTCCAGCTTGCCGGTACCGCGCGGGTGCCCGTCCTCACCGACCTCCATGATCTCGACGGTAAAGGTGGTGGCGTCGATCTCCTTGATGGTACGCAGCCAGTTGATCTTCACGCCTTCCTCGATGGCCTCGTCGGCCTCGAATGTGTGGGCGGGCATGTGCTCGCGGTCGCGGCGGTAGATGATCAGGGCCTCATCGGCGCCAAGGCGCTTGGCGACCCGTGCGGCATCCATGGCGGTATTGCCACCACCGTAAATGGCGACGCGGCGGCCCAGCTGCGGTGCCTCACCGGCCTCGACGCTGGCAAGGAAGCTCACCGCGTCCAGCATCTTGCCGGCATCGCGTGCCGGAATGTCGATGTGCTTGCTGATATGCGCGCCGATGGCGACGAACACGGCATCGAAATTTCCCGCATCCCGTTCTGCCAGCAGGTCCTCGACCTTGTGGTCAAAAACGAACCTGACGCCCATGTTCTCGATGCGGCTGATCTCCGCGTCCAGCACATCCCGGGGCATGCGGTAGGCGGGGATGCCGAAGTGCATCATGCCACCTGCCATTGGCCCGGCCTCGTGGACCTCCACGCTGTGGCCCAGGCGTGTCAGATGGTAGGCCGCTGACAGGCCGCTGGGGCCGGCGCCGACGATCAGCACGCGCTTGCCACTGGCCGGCGCCTCCCACTCGACCTGCCAGCCCTTCCTGATGGCCCGGTCGCCGAGAAAGCGCTCCACGGCATGAATACTTACCGGGCTGTCGAGCTGGCCACGATTGCAACCGGTCTCGCAGGGGTGATAACAGACGCGTCCATGCACGGCCGGCAAGGGATTTTCCTTGATCAGTGCCTGCCAGGCGGCCTTGTAGCGTTTTTCAATCACCAGGGCGAGCCAGGCCTGAATATTCTCGCCGGCCGGGCAGGCGGCATTACAGGGAGGCAGCAGCGACACATAGTCGGGACGCTGTACGCGCGTCGGGCCGATGTGGGTTTCGTGCAACAGGTCCGGCGGACGCGTCAGATCGTGCTTCATTTCGGATGGATCTCCTGGAAACGAGTAATGCTGCGGCTACGGTCAGCAACCGCCAGATAAGTTGTTCCTGCCATCGTTGACCGGGGCCGGTCTTGCCCCTGGTTCGCGGGGGTTTACCCGTACAGGGTATCCGCACGCCCTTGTCGTGATTCGCTGCTGGCATCTTAATCATCTCGGCGTGCCGCATCAACAAGCGGCAACATGGAGAATTATTAAGATCCTGTTACAGGAACCGAGGGTAAAAAGAATGACTACATCTGCAGGGTAATTATTATGTTCTTATCTGCAGCGGTACGCGCCGGAATGCGCCACTTGAAACGGCTAGGCACGCAGGCGCAGTGCCCTGTCGTGTGAGAACCTGCTTTCTGCGTAAGCCGTCAGGTTCAGCAGCTGTGCCAGTGTATCAATGTGCGTTTCACCATAGAGGATTATCAGGCATTGCAGGCAATCCCGGGCATCTTCCGGTGCCTGCCGGGTGGATTGTCGAGGTGATTGCTTCACCGGGTGGTCCTGCATGATCTGTGACCCCGCTGGCAGATAGCCAGTACAGAGATTATAGGAATTATGTCAAGGGACTATAGCATATTTCCCCTGCCCCGGTTGATAATCAACCGCGGGGGGCTGCGCTGCATCAGAGGCACGAGCAGGCGGGACAGGCTGCCGGGGCAGCCGACGGACAGCGAAACAAACCCGATGACAACCGCGACAAACCACAACGGAGCACACCCATGAGCGACACCCCTCCAGCCAGACAACCGGCGACCGGAAGCTGTTTCAGCATCGAGATCCAGCCGGTCCTGCCAGCGCAGTTCGCGCGCCTCCCGGAACTGGCAAATGACCTGTATTACAGCTGGACCAACACGGTCAGGGGGCTGTTCCGGCATCTCGATGAAGACTGCTGGAATGCCAGTTCCCACAATCCCAGGGTGTTTCTGCGGCGCTTGCGCCAGAACAAGATCGACGCAGCGGCCAGGGACCCGATCCTGCTGGCCGAGTACCGCCAGGTCCTGTCTGCCTATGACACCTACCTTGAGCAGCAGCCGACCACCAGCATCGACGAATACCTCGATCGTGAAACTGACATCGTTGCCTACTTCTCCGCCGAGTACGGATTTCACGAGAGCATGCCGATCTACGCCGGCGGGCTCGGCATCCTGGCGGGTGATTACTGCAAGGCCATGAGCAACCTCTGGGTGCCGTTTGTGGGCATCGGTATTCTCTACCACGAGGGCTATTTCAGGCAGCGCATCGACTGTGACGGCATACAGATTGCCGAACGTTTGCGTAGCGATTCATCCGACATGCCCGTAGCTCCGGCACTGGATGCCGGGGGTCACGAGGTGAGCGTGCAGGTCGAACTGCCGGGGCGGCAGATTGAGCTCAGGGTCTGGCAGGTCAATGTCGGCCACATCCGCCTTTATCTGCTGGACAGCGATGTTCCCGCCAACACGCCCGAGGACCGCCAGCTGACGGCGCAGCTCTATGGCGGCGACAGTGAAATGCGCATTCAGCAGGAGATTATTCTCGGCATCGGCGGGGTACGCGCGCTGCGCGCGCTGGGTCTGCAGCCCACGGTATGGCATATCAACGAAGGTCATGCCGCCTTCCAGATTCTGGAGCGCTGCCGGGAACACATCCAGACCGGGATGACCTTTGACAGCGCCATCGAACTGGTTGCCGCCGGCACCGCCTTCACCACGCACACACCGGTCCCTGCCGGTCATGACGTGTTCCCGCAAGACATCATGCGCCACTACTTCAGCGGCCTGATACAGCAGCTGGGTATCCCGGAGAAACAGTTTCTGGCGCTGGGCAGCAATCCGCGTGACCCGTCAGGGTTCTGCACGACGACACTCGCCATCCACGGCTCGCGCTACCGCAACGGGGTCAGCCGCATCCATGGCAAAATCGCCTCCGAAATGGAAGCCTACCTGTGGCCGGATATCCAGACCGGCGATAACCCGATCAGTGCAATAACCAACGGTGCCGATGTCGATACCTACCTGGCGCGCTCCTGGGCGGCGCTGTTCGAGATGTACATGGGCGGCGGCTGGCGCGCGCAGCTGACACAGGTGCAATTCTGGGAATCCTTCATCAGCAACATACCGGACCACGTCTTTCTCAGTGTGCGTCAGCTGCTCAAGGCCGCGGTGCTCGAGGAAATCAGGTGCCGCGCCAGCATTCAGTATGAACGCTGCGCACAAACCAAGTCACTGCAAAAACACCTGACGCGCAACCTGACGGCACAAAACCTCGATACCCTGCTGATCGGCTTTGCACGACGTTTTGCGGTCTATAAACAGGCCGGTCTGGTGTTCCGCGACCTGGAACGGCTGGCGCGGCTGGTGAACGACCCGGAACGTCCGCTGATGCTGGTATTCGCCGGCAAGGCGCACCCGAACGACCGGCCGGGACAGGCGCTGCTGAAGAAGGTGTACGACATCAGCCTGCGGCCGGAATTCCAGGGCCGGGTCATCCTGCTGGAGGACTACAACCTGTCTATGGCCCGTGACCTCCTCTCGGGCGTGGATGTCTGGCTGAACACACCGAAATATCCGATGGAGGCCTGCGGTACCTCGGGCATGAAGGCGGCCATCAACGGTGTCCTCAATCTCAGCGTCGCGGACGGCTGGTGGGCCGAGGCCTACAACGGCGAGAATGGCTGGGCCATCACGCCGCACCCGGAGTTCGATGACGAAACCCGCGAAAAACTCGAGGCTGAGGAGTTGATGAACATACTCGAGCACCACGTCATCCCGACCTACTACGCACGCAATGAAGGCGGCGCACCGGAGGCGTGGACGCGCATGGCAAAGGCCTCCATGATGTCCGTCCTGCCACGTTTCAACACCATTCGCATGGCGCTGGACTACCTGCGGGAGGCCTACGCACCCGCGGCGCGGGAAAGCCGGAAACTGCTGCAGGATAACGCCAGGGGGGCGCAGGAACTGGCGGCCTGGAAGCAAAAAATTACCAACTACTGGGGCGGGGTTCGCGGACGCCTGACCAGTCCGATACCGGCATCCATCAGCAGCCGGGAGCACCTGCCCGTGGAAGTCGAGGTCCACCTCAACGGACTGGAAGCCAGCGATATTGTCGTCGAGTGCATCTTCGGCCGGGAAACAGCGCCGGGACAGTTTGAGACAGAGCACTGCCTGCCATTTGCCCTGACTGAACACACGGGCGGTGAAACCGTCAAATTTGGCTGTAATCTGTTCGATGAATCAGAATCCTGCCAGTCGGGCGGGCAACAGGCCTTCAAGATCCGCCTGTACCCGTGTCACACGCTCCTTAACCACCCGCTGGAATGTGGTCGCATGATCTGGCTCTAGTGCTGTGAGGACAGACATAACCGGCCTGGGTGGCAAAGGCCTATAGTTTCATTGATGTCCCCTGTATGATGCAGGTAGAACAACTCAATCTGCAGCCAGCACGACCTGTGCAACCTGTTGTTTACAGAGCCCTTATATCCGTACATGATCATGTACCCCGGATGACGGCTCTGTCCACTTCGGGTACTGACCGCAGTCACGTCACAGGCATACCCTATGTGAGTGCCCGGAGGTTTGCAGAGTGTCCCGCAAGAATCACAAGCTGGATATCGATGAAATCAGGGTCAGCTGCCAGAACTGCACCCTCGCGGACCTGTGCCTGCCACACGGCATGGACCAGGACTCCCTTGAAAAGCTGGATGAGATCGTCGAGCGCAATCCCCCCTATCACCGCGGAGAACACCTGTTCCGTGCCGGCCACAGCAGCCATGCCCTGTTTGCCGTGCGCTCCGGTGCACTGAAATCCTACTGCCTGACCGGTGAGGGCGAGGAACAGGTACTGGGCTTTATTCTGCCTGGTGAATTGACCGGCATGGACGGCCTCGCCGGCGAGCACTATGCCTCGGCATCGGTTGCCCTCGAAACAACCAGCGTGTGCGAGCTCCCCTTTGACCAGCTGGCTGAACTGTGCTGCCAGCTGCCTGGTGTGCATGCCCAGATCATGCGCATCGTGGGCAAGGAGATCACCACCGACCAGCAGCTGCTGATGCTGCTTGGCAAGCGCAATGCAGAAGAGCGGCTGGCGTCCTTTCTGCTCAGCCTGTCGGCGCGTTATAAACGTCGCGGTCTTTCCGCCAATGAATTTTATCTGCCCATGTCGCGCCAGGACATCGGCAATTATCTGGGTCTTGCCATTGAGACGGTCAGCCGGCTGTTTGCCCGATTCCAGGACGAACAGATACTGACTGTCGACAGGAAACTCATCACGATCTGCAAGCATGAGACCCTGAGTGCGATGGTGGACGTCTGCATACAGGACTTCAGGGACACTTCCCTGTAAGCCATCATGTCGCTATTGCCCGCGGCGCCCGGTCGCCCTGCCCCCTGGCATCCTGTCTGGTAGCGGGAAAAAATACTGTGCGGATGCTTTTCACTGTAGAATAAAGAAAAACACCCACTGTAATAATAAAGCCATCGACGCCATACGTATGACTAACAAGCAGACCGAACGACCTCTTCTTCGCAAGACAAAAATAGTGGCCACCATTGGTCCGGCATGCCGATCACTGGAAATGCTCACTGCCATGATCAGGGCCGGGATGAATGTGGCGCGTCTGAACCTCTCTCATGGCACCCTTGCCGCACATAAAGAGCAGATCAAGGTGCTGCGTCAGGCGTCGGAACAGGCAGGCACCAGCATCGCGATCATGATAGACACCCGGGGAATCGAGATCCGCACCGGACTGCTGAGTGATGAGAAAATCGAACTGCTGCCGGGGTCCAGTTTCACCCTGTTCACTGATGGGCAGACAGGCGATGCCGGTGTCAGCATTACCTACCGGAAATTATTCGAGGAAGTCAGTGCCGGCACACCAATCCTGCTTGATGACGGTGCCATCGAACTGGAAGTGACGGCAATCGCTGGAACGTCCATTATCTGTCGTGTCATCCACGGTGGCTGGCTGGGAAACAGCAAAAGCGTGAACCTGCCAAGTACCCGGCTTGCACTCAGTGCCGTCAGCCCCGAGAACCGCGAGGATGTCGTCAGGGAGATGGGCTTTGCTGCCGAAAACGATGTCGACTACATCGCCGCCTCGTTTATCCAGACCGCTGACGACATCTACAAAATGCGGGAAATCCTCGTCGAAAAAGGTGTGAACATCCCCATCATTGCCAAGATCGAAAACCGCGCCGGCGTGGAGAATCTTGAAGAGATTGTCAGTGCCGCCGACGGCATCATGGTGGCACGCGGCGACATGGGTGTGGAATTGCCGCTGGCCGATGTGCCCGCCACCCAGAAAAACATCATCCGCACGACAGTCAGCAATGGCAAACCCGTCATTACCGCTACCCAGATGCTGGCATCCATGGAACTGAATCCCAAGCCTACCCGCGCCGAGGCCAGTGATGTCGCCAACGCCATTCTCGATGGCACCTCGGCGGTGATGCTCTCCGGTGAAACCGCTGTCGGCAAATATCCTGTGGAAGCGGTCAGCACCATGGCCACCATCGCCCGTCGTGCGGAAGCCTCGTTAAGTGAATACGGCTACCTGCAGCGAATCAAACCGAATCCATCCCATGTCGTGACCGAAGCCGTCAGCCAGGCAGCCGTCAGCATGTCGGCACATCTAAAGGCGGCGGCGATTATCAGCCTGACAGAAACCGGTTTTACCTCGCGCCTGATCTCGAAATACCGACCGGAAATTCCCATCCTCGCCATCACCTCTTCAACGACGGTCGCACGCAAGCTGTCAATGAACTGGGGCGTTATCCCGCTCCTGTACCAGGGCGAGCCCACCGACCGCGCGCGCCTTGACTTTGCCATTGAGCGGGCAAGGACGCTGGGATACCTGAAAAGCGGTGATATCGTGGTATCAACCGCCGGTCAACACCAGCAGGCAGGCGGCACCGACCTGATTCGCGTCATTACGCTGGTAGACTGATCCCGGGCAATCCCCTGCCGCCGGGTACGCGCAGCTGTCAGCGTAAATTCAATCCCTGTAACAACATTGTCATCGTGGGCTGCCAGCCTGTACCGCAATCCTTGTGTTTCGGCGCTGCGAGAGGCCGCGACGCATTTGTCGTTCAGGCAACCTGGCTGTACAAACGCGAGCCATCCAGCAGCGCCGCTTCAGGATGAGGCAGCAGATTGCCGGGAACGATGACGAGCCTGAGGCCCAGAGAGAATGATTCCCCGGCGTCGAAGATATCCGGGTGATAGCGACGCAGCCCCGCGTAATGATACGGATTGATGTAAACGATATCAGGAATACAGCCGTGTTCACGTTCGAATTTTTGCGCGCACCTCAATATATGATCCAGCATGGTCGGGAGTTCCCCTCGTGTGGTGGGTTCGACGGGTATACTGCCGGCCAATTTTGTCAATCACATGACAATCCTGTGAGGATTCCGTTAAGGCAGCTGTCTCCCTGCGAGCCGGCGCTGCGCTCAGAGTAGCCTGCACACGACTCACCCATAAGTGTGCCCGTGGCTACCAAACGGCTGAGGAAAGGGGCGATGACAGCCGGCAATTCGTTTCGCGACCTGTTGCAGGGGCCGGCTATGGAGCCGGTTGCCCGGTATCCGGCACTGGGGTACATTGGCCGCATCGCCCATCTCGTCACACCGACGCTGTAAAACCCATGCGGAAAAAGTCATTCCTGTTGCTTGTAGTGCTGCTGTTCACCCGGCAGCCGGCGGCCGATTCCGCTATCGATGCCAGGGCCATTATCCGCGAGGCCATTGACTACTACCGCGGTCTGAGCTCGTATTCCGAGATGACCATGACCATCCACCGGCCCGACTGGGAGCGCACCCTGTCGGTACAGGCCTGGTCGTCCGGCAGCAAGAAGACCCTGGTCCGGGTGACGGCACCGCCACGCGATGCTGGCAATGCCACGCTGGTGCTGGACGACAACAAGGTCTGGAGTTTCGCCCCCAGGATCAACCGCGTCATTCGTATACCCTCCAGCATGATGAGCCAGAGCTGGATGGGATCTGATTTCTCCAACAAGGATATTTCGAGAACAGACGAGATCGTGGATCAATATGAGCATCGGCTGGTTCGCATCGATGACCAGGAGGGTCACAAGGTCTATGTGATCGAGTCCATCCCGCATGAGGAGGCCGCCATCGTCTGGGGCAAGGAAATCAGTCACATCCGCGATGACCATGTCGAACTGCAGCACCAGTTCCTCGACCAGGACATGCAAACGGTAAAAACACTGGACACGCTGGATATCCAAAAAATGGGGGGGCGACTGTTTGCCGTACAGCAGCGTATGAACATGCAAGAGAAGGTGGATGAATGGACCGAGTTCCGTGTACTGACCCTCGATTTCGACAGGGACATCCCGGATTACCTGTTCACCCTGTCCAATTTGAGGAATCCACGGGAGTAGCCGGTTTGCCAGCCCCGTACCGGTTGATCCTGCAGGACACCACCCTGCCGTGAGCAACACAACCACTCTCCTCGCCTGGCGCAATATCTGGCGCCACCCGCGCCGCACACTGCTGACCATCACGGCCATGGTGTTCGCAGACATCCTGCTGGTGTTCATGCTCGGGCTGCAGTTCGGACAGTACCGCATGATGATCGATAATTCGCTGCGCGTCTTTACCGGCCAGATGCAGGTGCAGGCCAGCGGATATCTTGACGAGCCACATATGTATCGAACTATTCCCGAGGCAGACCCGCTGGCCGGGCGCATCCGCAAAAACACCGGGCTTGATGCCGCGTCAGTGCGCGCTTATGGCTTTGCACTGGTATCGTCCGATACGCGCACCCTCGGTGCACAAGTCAGCGGCGTCGACCCGCAGCATGAGCCGCTGGTATCGAGCATACCGGGACTGGTCAAGCAGGGGCGTTACCTGCAGGGCCGCAGTGACAATGAACTCGTGGTCGGCAGCATACTCGCGCGCAATCTGAATGTCCGCCCCGGTGATGAACTGACCTTGCTGGGCAATGGCCGGGACGGCTCGATCGCCGCCACCGTGGCGCCCGTGGTCGGCATATTCGAATCCGGCAATCACGACCTCGACCGGCAGATGCTGAGCATGCCCATCGATGCCTTCCGCGAAATGTTCAGCATGGGCGATGAGGCACACAGCATTGTGATCGGCGGTAAGCGTGACCGTGCCGACCGCATCGCCGCCGGCATCCGTGCCGTGCTGCCTGCAGACAAGGAACTGGTGCTGCTGTCGTGGGAAAAACTGCTGCCGGGCCTGAAACAGGCCATCCAGGCAGATTTCACCAGCGCCTGGTTCATGTACCTCGTGCTGATCGTGCTGGTCGCCTTCGGCGTACTCAACACCCTGCTGATGTCGGTGCTGGAACGCACCCACGAATTCGGCATTCTGCTGGCGCTGGGTGTACGCCACGGCAGGCTGGGGCGGATGATCATCACCGAATCGGCGCTGCTCGCCCTGACCGGCCTGCTGTTAGGTATGCTCGCCGGTGGCCTGCTTGCCTGGTACTTTCTCGTCAACGGTTTCACATATCCCGGCATGGAAGCCATGGGTGAGCGCTTCAATATTCCCTCGGTACTGCACCCCGAGGTGTCGCTGCGCAGTTTACTGCCCGGACCGCTGGCAGTGTTCATCGCGACGCTGCTGGCATCGCTCTACCCGATCTGGCACATGCGCAAGCTGCGTCCGATAGAGGCTTTGCAGACCTTCTGACATGAAGACGCCCTTCTCCATGCTGATCACCGTTGCGTGGCGCAACCTGTGGCGCAACCACCGCCGCAGCCTGATCATGCTGGCAGCCATTACCATAGGCCTGTGGGGCATGATCTGGATGACGGCGCTGATGCGCGGCATGGTCGACCAGATGATCGATGATGCCATCAGCACGCTGTCCGGGCATATCCAGATCCATGCCCCCGGGTATCTCGATGACCCCTCGATCGAACACCTCATTGCAGACGTCAGCGACAACCCGGCGCTGGAGGCCTTGCTGTATTCACCACAGGTAACGGCCTGGTCACAGCGCATTCGCGTACCCGCCGTGATTCGCAGTGAACGCGATGTCTATGGCGTCACGCTGGTCGGCATCAACCCGCCACGCGAACAGGGCCTGTCATTTATTGCCGACAGTGTCGTGGACGGTAAATATCTGCAGTCGGTCGATGACCAGCACGTCCTGCTGGGGCGCAAGCTGGCCGAACAACTGGAAACGAAGCTGGGGCGGCGAATCGTGCTGATGAGCCAGGATCCCGACAACAACATCGCCGAGCGCGGCTTTCGTATCGGCGGTATTTACGACACCGACCTGCAGGCGACGGAAACCCGCTTCGTGTTCGCCGGCATAGAGACCGTTCGCAAACTGCTGAAAATGGGCAGCGGTGTGTCGGAAATATCATTACTTGGTCACGACTATCGTCATATCGACGGGCTGGCCAGTGAGGTGCGCGCCGTTGCGGGCAATGCACAGACCAGCACCTGGATGCAACTGGACCCCTACATGGCCTCGATGCTGGATGTCATGGACGGCTTCATACTCGTCTGGTTCAGCATCATCTTTCTGGCGCTGTCGTTCGGCCTGATCAATACGCTGTTGATGGCGGTATTCGAACGCACACGCGAAATCGGCCTGATCCAGGCGCTGGGCATGCCGCCCGGCAATATCCTCTTTATGGTACTGGTCGAATCCGTGATCATGCTGCTGATCGGCCTGCTGGCAGGTAACCTGCTCAGCTGGCTGACGATACTGCCGATACGCGACGGCATTGACATCTCCGCTGTGGCGCAAGGACTCGAATGGGCCGGCATGAGCAGCATCCTGCTGCCTGCCGTAAAGGTTTCTGATGTCTTGCTGGCCAACGCGATCGTGCTCGTGCTGGGTGTGGCAGCGAGCCTGTTTCCCGCCTGGCGCGCATCGCGCAAGGTACCTGTCGAGGCCATTACAAGGATCTGGCAATAATGAACTCAAGCGCCGTCAGCTGCCGCAGGGTCAGCAAGGTATTTGCACAGGGTGAACTGGCCGTGCATGCACTTTCCAGTATCGATCTGGAGATCGCGAGCGGCGGTTTCGTCTGCCTGTCCGGCCCTTCAGGGTCGGGCAAGACCACTCTGCTGAACATGATCGGGGGCCTCGACCGCCCCAGCGGGGGTGAAATCACCGTGGCCGGTCAACGCATCGATCGCATGAGCATGGCGGACCTCGCCGAGCTGCGCCTGCAGCACATCGGCTTCGTGTTCCAGGCCTATAACCTGATCCCGGTGCTGAGCGCACGCGAGAATGTCGAGTTTGTCATGCAGCTGCAGGGGGTGCCGGCCACCGAACGCAGGGAGCGGGCCATGGCGATACTCGCTGACGTCGGACTGCAGGGCATGGAAGACCGGCGTCCCGGGGCACTATCCGGCGGCCAGCAGCAACGCGTTGCCGTGGCGCGCGCGATTGTCAGCAAGCCGGCGCTGATCCTCGCCGATGAGCCGACCGCCAACCTGGATTCGGTCACCGCCGAGAAGCTCATGCAGCTGATGCGCGATTTGAACGCACAAATTGGCACGACCTTTGTCATTTCCACGCATGACAAGCTGATGATGAGCTATGCAAAACGCCTGCTGAAGCTGCATGACGGCAGGATCATTGACGACATCGTTCAGCATGACAGGCAACACGACTGACTGGCCCGGCCTGTTGTCATGGACAGCAGTGACGGCCTGATGACAACGGTTTACCGGCTGCTTGTCGCCTGGCTGACTGCCCTGCTACTGTGGCCCGGCCTGCTGTTGGCCGCAGAATTCGATACCGGCGGCCACCTGAAATACTTCTTCAGCTATTCAGACTTCCCGGAGCAGTCGGTGTTTGCCGGCAAGGACAACCCCTACCGTGAACAGCTTGGTAATCTGCGTCTTAAACTGGATAGCCGTGCGGCGAACTGGTCGGGTGAAATCCACTATGTCATGGACGCCCTCTACAGCAGGGACCTGGCAAGTTGCCAGCTGCGTGGCACACTGATCACCGACGGGTGCGACCTTGCAGGCAGCGATGCGCGGCAGCTGTTTGACCTGTCAACCAGCAGGACCATCGGGGACGATGCCCTGTTGCTGCAGTACCTCGATCGACTCTGGCTGGGCTATGCAAGCGACCACCTGGTGGCACGCTTCGGCCGGCAAGCGATCAGTTGGGGCAACGGCATGGTGTATAACACCCTGGACCTTTTCAATCCGTTTGCACCGGATACTGTCGACACGGACTACAAGCGTGGCGAGGACATGCTCTACCTGCAGTGGCTGTTCGACGACGGCGACGACCTGCAAACACTGCTGATCCCGAGACGTGATGTCATCAGCGGCAAGGTGGACAGCCAGGACTCGGCGCTTGCCGCGAAAATGCACTGGCTGCAGGATGCCTATGAACTGGAACTGCTGGTGGCAAGAAACTATGGCGATAACCTGGTGGGTGCCGGCTACACCACCGAGCTGGCTGAGAATGTGGTGAATGCCAACATCAGCCTGACAGACACCGCTGATGGCACGGTGTTCTCGACGGTCATCAATTACAATTTTTCCAGCGTCATCCGCAATCGCAACCTGAGCGGCTTTATTGAATTCTTCTATAACGGCTTTGGCTTGTCCGGTGGTGACCACTCCCTGCAGGATGTCATCAACGATGAAGCGCTTTACTCGCGCCTGCTGCGTGGCGAACTGTTCACGACCGGTCGTTACTACCTCGCCGGGAGCGTATCAATCGAGATGACGCCGCTGCTGCAGCTAAACCCGACCCTGTTCATCAATTTGGGCGATGGCAGCGGCATGCTGCAATTTATTGGCAGCTACAGCCTGGCGGAGGATCTCGACCTGCTGGCCGGGTTCAATCTTCCGGCCGGCCCGGATGGCAGCGAGTACGGTGGGCTATATACGGCTGCTGCAGGCGGTCAATTGCTGACGCCGGCGAACACCCTGTTCGCACGCCTTGCCTGGTATTTCTGATGGCACCATGAACAAACCGCTCAACCGGCGTGCGCCCCTGATCATCAAAACGCCATGCGTCTTCGACCCGCCTTGACTTACTGAGCTCCGCCATTCATGGCAACCGAGCTTTCTCCCGCCGTTGCTTCAGCCTTGGTTTATCAGATGGTTGATAGGTATTTGTCTCTGTCTGCATCTGTTTGTGCAGTGCCTCGATCAATTCGCGATCAACCTTCGCGAAATAGATATCCTCCGCTGCCTTTTCGGCAAGCCTGAGCTGTTCGACAAAACCACCCACACGCATGACTGTTCTCCATTGAGATGCACATATAAATAAGTCATAACTAATATTATTATATACTTCCTGTGCTAAAATTACACTAGTATCAGGTGCGGCAAATCGCCGCATTGTTACAAGTCGCAACGACAAAACCAGAAACCAAAAATGTGGTGTTAAAGTTCCGCCGTTTAGAGAAATCTTTCACAGAATCAGTCCCCAAGCCGGGTATTGACCGGCAAGCTACCCTGCATGGCAGGGATCAGGCGGCCGCACTGCATGAGTGGATTAAGGATAAGTTCGTCCATAACACGACCTTTCTCGCAGAAAGCGACCAGTGAATGAGAAAATGCAGCCGCTATTGGAGTCTCCGGCACTGTTGCGGAGTTGCCGTTCCCCTTACACAGAAATATTACGGGTGCCGTACTCTTGTCAGGCGCCTGCCTGCCAACGGATACACGAAATTTTTGAGCATCCCCGGCCATCGGACAATTCAGGTAATGATCCATCGACTTCCGGACGATATATAGACTGAAAGTACTGGCTTTATTGATGTGTGACGGCGGTAACAGAATATCCGGTTTTACGACTGCGTCACATAAACCGATCAGGAAGATAATTAATATTGTTGGACTGATGATCAATGACCTCACCAGCGGCAGGTCAATCTCGCAGGCAATGCCGGGAGTGGAAAACAAATGGAAGCAAGTATCCTGAAAGTGATTCGGAGCGTTGCCAGCACACGGGCGTACCAGCCGGACGAGAGGGTATTTATCGAAGGATCGCCGGGCAGCACAATGTACGTCATTATCGACGGGAATGTCGAAATCAGCGTCGCAGGCAAGCTTATCGAGGTTGCCGGGCCGGGGACGATCGTTGGCGAGATGGCGCTGATCGATTCCTGTAACCGGAGTGCGACCGTGGTGGCGAAAGACAATTGCCTCCTTGCACAGGTGAACGAGAGCGAGTTTCTGTCGCTGATGGAGAAGACCCCCCGTTTCGGGCTGAGCGTGATGAAGATTCTCGTAACCAGGCTACGCAACATGGATGCAATGATCTGAAACGGTTTTGGTCCGGTTGCCAAGGCAGGGTAGCGAATGACCGGGTCGACTCCTGCCTGTGGCCGAATCCTGTATTGATTCAGTCAGCCAGGTCCGGGTGTAGTGGTCAAGTGATTCCGGACACCTTGCCAAGGTCCTTTTCGTAATCCATCGGTGTCTTGTAACCCAGCGTTGAATGAAGACGCAACGAGTTGTAGTACACCGCCACATATTCCCGGACAAGGGCTGCCGCTGTAACTTTGTAGCCTTGATCAGTGACCAGTGCCACTGCATCCCGCTTGAAATCTTCCGTGTACTCCCGTCTCTTTCTCGTCTCTGTTGTCATTTCTAACCTCGTTATGGCATTTTACAGCCTTAACTCGGGGTCCCGATGTATCAGACCACTTCATACTTCGCCTTCGTATGTTAAATGGATTTGGGGGAAACACGATGAGCATGATTTCCGTACCTCGTCATCTGGCGGTCTCCATCCTTCTGCTTTTGTCCTTTTCTTCGGTAATCTCGCTCGCGGATGAGCGCTGCGTCGATGACTTGACGAAGGCCGAAGGCACACTGGTTCGATTGGCGGCAGACCGCCTCGACAGTACCTTCGATGCCGTCGCCGCCAGCACCCGCGCCCTCGGTGATGCCTACCGGCGTTTGGCCTCGGCGCAGGGCGGGCCATCAACGTCGGACAGCAAGCGCTGGCTGGCGCGGCGCACCACGCAGGGCAACACCACGGGTTTGCGGACCTGGCCTGCGGACCTGAAGGCACCGCCATCCTTTCAGGCTGCCTATCCGGGGTTCTACAGCTACAACGGTGCAAACCTGGATGATCAGGTGCTTCGCCAATTGAACCTTTTCGAGCAACTCGTACCGACGTTTCGCGCCGCTTATGAGAGCTTCCCGTTCTCCTGGGTCTATGTGACGACCGTCGACGAAGCGATGATGATCTATCCTTACCTGCCGATCGAACAGGCGTTAAACGACGGCACACCCACTCAAACGGTGTACTACCGTGCGGCTGACTTCGCGCACCACGCTGTCGGCTGGACACCACCGTACCTCGACCTCGTCGGTGCGGGCATGATGATCACGGCCTCTTATCCCGTCTATGAGGGGGATTCGCTGCTCGGGGTTGTGTCGCGGGACATCACGCTGAAGCAACTCACTAAATCAGTACTGAGGCACCTGACCAGCGCCGATGGTAACATCGTGTTGATTATTGACGGTGATGGGCTCGCCATCGACGCCTCGGACCCGACGCTGTACGCCGAGATCGACCGGGTTAACGCGAAGGCCGGCGCCGCGCTGCTCTATTACCGCAGTGCCGACGGTATGAAAACGATCACGGCCAAAGATGCTGCCGCGTCGAGCTCGGCCGAGACAAATATGCTGGTAGAGCAGGTACTGGCCAAAGCAGGCGGCGGCAACATCGTGCGACTCGTCCTGGACGGGCGACGCGTGCTGGCGGCGCCAATCAGGCACACCGCCTGGCTCTTGGTGCTGATCCGGCCAGACTCAGGCCTTACTCTATCCGCAGATTGAACACCACGTCCGCGATCCATCACGATGCGCAAGCGAACTGAGCCTGACTTCCGTTTCTATACCCTGTACGACAAGATTTACCGGCAAGACATCCCGGCGCATGCCTATGACCAGTGCCGCTCCAACAAGGGGGCTCCGGGTATGCACGGTCAGGACTTTGCGGACGTCGTAGCGTACGGACGCGCTTGTACCCAGAGAGGAGAGCTATCGACCGGAACCGATCAGACGTGTGCTTATCCCCAAGGTCCATGGCACGCTCAGGCCGCCGGGTATGTCAACCCTGCGGGATCAAAGTCTGCATGACAGCTGCGATGCTGGTGCTGCTACCGATCTTCGAGGCCGACCTTTCACCATAGCAGTACGCCGACCTGTCGGACTACTTCGGGAGCATCCCCCATGCCGAACTGCTGAAATCGGTCGAACACCGTGTCGTTGACCGGCGCCTGTTAAACAGGTTGTATGCTTACGGGTAAGCAGAAACAGTGCAAAATTTCGCACTACACCCTGGCCTCTGTGCACTACAATAAAAAATGGAGAACTCGATATTTGCTTTCATTGCCAGTGCGACGGCGCCGAATATAAGCTACCTTAATATTCATTGGTTGTTGATCGTCCGAAACCTGATCAGTAAAACGAGGTGATTTCATGAAACTCGATAATATTCAAGCTATATGTGATGCGTTAAACAAGTCTGCTGATGACAACGGTTTTTTCAGCAAACCGGCGGTTGAGATAGACCGTAAAGTCAATGATTTTGTAAATGAATTTGCAGAAACAAATGGCCTTGAGGCCCATACCGTATCCTCTGATCGCTGGTGGTTCTCATCAAAGGAGTTTGGCATGATCGAAGATGGCGAAGTGGAACTGTTCCCAATGATAAGACACGCCGTCGAAAGCCTGCATCCGCACGACGATGAAGTGCCAAAGGAATTCAAGGTTGTTCTGGTTCCAAAATCATCCGACGGCGAATGACCGTTGAAGTTGCTGCACAGTTGCCGTTTGCTGCTCGTCTGTGCAGGCCGGGAGTTGGCCGGACTTACTCGTTTACAAGGTTGTGGCGGTATAAACCAGTCCTGGCTAACCGCGTAGTATCGGCCGTATTGAGGCCTTATAAATTATTTTGTTAATGCAGGAGTTTTATGTGGAAGATCACACGTACAAACATATTGAGATAACCGGTAGTTCGGAGACCGGAACAGATGACGCGATTCGTAATGCTATTGCCAAAGCATCAAAGACGGTAAGGAATATGCACTGGTTCGAGGTTGTCAGCACACGTGGCTATATCGAGACTAACGCAGTCCATTACTGGCAAGTAACAATCAAGATTGGATTCAGGCTGGAAGACTGACAGACCAGCCGGGAAGTTGACTAACAACCGGTTCGATCCCCCGAGGGGGATCATTGCCAGCTCTCATTAACCCGGGGTAACCGCGCGGATCAAGCTGTGCGTTGTTTATCTTCCGGTTTTGGCCGATGGGCGATCATTAATCATTGAAGGGGCATCACGGTAATTAGTCGTTGCCTGCTGTTTGAACCGGAACATTTTCAAGGCAGTGCATGGAGGAGAGAATAATGAAACGCAGATTTACTACATTTCTTACCGGGATAATGCTGCTATTCGCAGGGCATCTTGTCCTTGCTGGAAATCCGGCCATCAATGATCAGGCTGCACTGGGTGATCTAAAAGTTGGCAAAGGTGTCTTCCTGATTGATATTGGTGACGCAAAGAAGTTGAATTTATACCTGGAGGTGATTCAGGGAACCTACAAAGGAATGAAAGATCAGGGTGTTGATCCTGACTTTGTTCTGGTTTTTATCGGACCAAGCGTGAAATATCTCAGCGCGTCACCCTCGGCTGATACCGAACAAGCTGCAGGTGGTGTGCTTATGGATATCGAATCGAATGTGGAGGCTCTCGCTTCACTCGGCGTCAGGCAGGAGGTCTGTGCCGTAGCTACGGGCGTATTTGGAATCGATAACAAAACGATATTTCCCGGCATGACCCTTGTGGGTGATGGTTTTATCTCTCTGATTGGCTATCAAGCGCAAGGCTATCACCTGGTACCGGTATTTTAAGCCATATATTTGCAGGATTTACAGACAGCACCTTCGGGATATGTTTTTGTTTGGGGATGAAGGTCTTCTTTTGGCTGCGTAGTTGCCGTTAACCGGTCGCCCGCGCAGATCAGGAGTTGGCCGATAAAACTCCTCCAACAGTTCAACACTCGCTGAGTGTTCCATAGTTTGGGGACGGCAACTCTGTACTGCAAGCAGATCTACGGGGGCCGGATGTGGATCGGCTAATTTCGCCACCCAAAGTGGACATTCAAGTTATCTGCCTTTTAGTTTATGGGCTGCCGATAGTGTGTGCTTGTAATACTTACCCAAAGCCTTCTCACTGGATCGACGTTCAGAGAGAGTGGCTGAATGAAGTACTTCCTCTCGCCGTAACTTAAGATAATTATTTAATCGTCTCTGTTCTAATTCTCCAGAGGCAATAGCTTGTTGAACCGCACAGTCCGGTTCGGTTCGATGTTGACAGTCACTGAATTTACATTGTTCTGCATACGCTTCAATATCGGAAAATGTCGTTGCAATGCCTTCCTTGCAATCAGCTATCTGGATTTCCCGCATACCGGGTGTATCTAAAATCACACATCCTGCACTTAATGAAATCAGCGAACGGCGTGTTGTAGTATGTCGGCCTTTGTCATCATCTTCTCTTATGCCTCCTGTGCTTTGCCGCTTTTCACCGAGCAGTGTATTAATCAGTGTTGATTTTCCCACACCTGATGAACCCAGGACAGCTATAGTGGTTCCTTCTTTCATCCATGGAGATAGTTTGCTGACACTTCCGGCATCCAGACAATTTATGGCCTCAACCATCAAAAATGGATCCACTGCCTGAATCTGCTCGATAAAGCTTCGAGGCGTTTCTGATTGATCACTTTTGCTTAACAACAAGACCGGTTCTGCACCTGACTCATTCACCAGGGAAAGAAAACGTTCTATCCTGTTCAGATTAAAGTCTTCATTCATTGAAGATACAATAAAGGCAGTATCAACATTGGCAGATATTAGCTGCTTCTTCAATTTACTGCCTGCGGCTTTTCTTGAGAAACAGGTCTTACGATCAAGCAGACGCCTTACATGTTGCTGACTATCCAGCAATAGCCAATCACCTACTACCATTTCAGGCATCGTCGCTAATAAATGAATATTGAAAACACTCGACTCCGTAGCTACGGTTATTTCAGATCTAGACTGCTCAATAATTCTTGCAGGAATAGTTTCATCCCACTCATCTAGCGAGAGCTGTTGCTGAAACCAGGGTTGCCAGCCTAAATCAGAAAGTGAACCGAAGTTTGACATCATTAATCTCTTCCAGCTTTTGGTCGGTATAAACCACACAGCTTTAGTGCCGGCTGAAGGATACTGAAAATTGTACTATTGAGCTTTATATCGAATGTCTGCTTATGGCAGGAAAGTGTGAGGACGGATCGCAGGATGGGAATGGAAACTTCTGCATGTCGGCTCAACCGACCTCAATCGGGTCACTGCCATCGCAGAGACCGGCCTTATTATCGATGCTAGGCCGTCAGGCTGGCAAACAGCATGGGCAGCTTTTCCGGCAGCCTGTCGACGTTGTCGATGACGGTGTAATTATTCGCGCCAAAGATTCGTTTCACGTAATCGTCGGCATGCGGGTCCAGCGTCAGGCAATAACTGAGCACCCCTTTGCTATAGAGTTCTTCCACGGCCTTCTTGGTGTCATGACGCAGGTGCTGTGGATCACGCTCATCGATATCCGCCGGTTCGCCATCGGTCACCAGCAGAATCAGTTTGCGTTTTTCCGGCTGCTTCAGCAGGTGATGGCCCGCATGCCGCAGTGCCGCGCCCATGCGCGTTGAAAGCCCGCCTTTCATGCCGGCCAGGCGTGCCTTGGCCTCATCGCCAAAATGCTGGTTGAAATCCTTGAAGCGATAGTACTGCACATCGTGACGCCCATCGGAGGCGAAACCGTGAATGGCAAAGGGGTCGCCGATGCCTTCAATGGCGGTGGATACCAGGGTTGCCGCCTCGCGCGTCAGTTGCAGCACGGTTTTATCCGAGCCGGTCATTGTATCGTTGGTCGACTCGGACAGGTCCATCAGCAGCACAACGGACAGATCACGCGTCTTCAGCACGTTACGCATGGTGATACGGGTATTGGGCTGTGAACCCATGCGAATCGCGACCATGGCATCAATGGCCGCATTGATATCGATTTCATCACCGTCTTCCATATTGCGTACCCGCTGCACGCCCTCGGGTGTCAGCAGGTCGATGATCTGCTTGATGCGGTGCGCAACCGGCCGGTATGCGGTGATAATTTCGCGGATGTCATCCGGGTCCCCCATTGGCTGGCGGCGTTCGTAAACGGTGACCCAGTCCGGTCGCACCAGCTGGATGTGATAGTCCCATTCGTGGTAGTGAAACGGGTCCGAGACCGGCTCCTTGCCCCACATTTCATTGAAGCTTTTGGTGTTCTCCAGATCGTCCTCGTAGGGATACATCTCGGTCGCGCAGGTCCAGATCTCCTGGGCATCGTCACCGGCGAGTTCGCAATCGACTTCATTGGCCATTTCCATGACACTGACCTGGCGGCGCAGCTGCCGCTGACTGGCGGGCACATACTCGTGCTCGACATCCCAGCTCAGTTCCTCGAATTCCCACACGAAACGGTTGTCATCCCGATACGGGATACGGATGCGCTGCAGAATTCGCAGACTGGGCACCTCCTTCAGTGCAGCGAAGTGATTAAACAGTTCCAGGCCCATGTGCCAGGAAAATTGAGTATCGTCCTGGCGTTCTTCAATCTGCTGATGAAAGCGATCCGCAAACGCGTTGAGCTCGGGCTGCTCGCAGCGTACTTCAGGATCGAGCAGCATCAAGGCCATTTGCTCCAGCACAAGCATCGTCGGGTGTTCGGGTGCCTCGTCATAGTGCAGCGACAACAACGCGCACCAGAGTTTCTTCAGGCCGGGAAAATCCTGAATGGCCTTGTATTCGATGCGGGCATCCTCGAGCAGACCGATAAAATTCATCTGTGCGGGTGACAGCTCTTCGGCCGAAAGCGCGGCACGGGTATAGATCATGTGCGCGGCCATGTGCGCGGCCGTGGCTCGATACACCTCGAGACCGGGAATATCACCGATGTCATCAACGGCGTCGGGCATGTGCAGCACGTGTGTTTCGATATAGGGGCGAAAATCGGCAAAGTCGGCGCCGGTGGGACGCAGGAAGAAATCCCGCCCCCAGAGGGCACGCAGGTAGAAATTGAGTTTGCGCTGGGTCTTTACGAACAGGATGCCGCGACGTTCTTTCTGCAGCATGGCGCGGCTGTCCTTCGATTCCAGATTGAAGTAGGCCGTCAGGTTGTTGTAGTCACGCCGGTAGGCCTGTGCACCAAAGTTGCACCAGCGGCGCAGGCCGCTGAGCGTCAGCTTCGAGAGCAGCTCATCAATGTGATTCAGCATCGGCCGGATACCGCGTGAAGCCGTCGAGGCAATCTGGTGTACCAGCGTCAGGTAACCGCGAAACAGTTCAGCATCGCCAAGGTGGCGTGCGGCTGTCGGCATGCTGTTGAAGAACAACTCAATGACCTCGCCCGAGGTCACAGAGGAAAGTTTCATCGCGCTGGTCAGGCAATCGGTGATAATGTCCTCACCGCATTCCTTTACCACCAGCGGTATCTCCTGCAGGTAGGTGGTGACAACGCCACTGCCACGGCCAAGATTGGAAAGTGCCTTGGCGCCGTCGAGGTATTCCCCGAGACCGGCAGGCGACATCACCCGGGAGGCTTCCTGAAAGGTCGATTTCAGTACGTCACGGATTTCGGGTGACGCATCCCGCAATGCCTCGTCGTAGTCTTCGAGTTTTATAGACATGTCAACGTCCTGACAAACGCCGGATCATGCAATCAACCGAAGAACGTTTGCACGGCGGCGTTCAGCGTATCACGCATGTCCGGATCATCCGTCAGCGGTGTCACCATCGTCATGGTACAGGCCGCTTCGGCCGCCACCCCTTTGGAGATCAACTGGCCGGCATAGACCAGCAGACGCGTGGAGATGCCTTCATCAAGCCCATGCCCCTTGAGGTTGCGGGCGCGGTGAGCGATCTGCACCAGTTTCTTCGCGGTCGGCTCATCGACGCCGGATTCAGTGGCGACAATGCGAATCTCCAGCGCCTCTTCAGGATAGTCGAAGTCGAGCGCCCCGAAACGCTGCTTGGTGGACTGCTTCAGGTCTTTCATCAGACTCTGGTAACCCGGGTTATAGGAGATGACCAGCTGAAAATCCTCATTGGCCTCGATCAGTTCGCCCTTCTTGTCCAGAGGCAGGGATCGCCGGTGATCGGTCAGCGGGTGGATCACCACGGTGGTATCCTGCCTTGCCTCCACGACTTCATCCAGGTAGCAGATTGCACCGATACGCGCCGCCGTGGTCAGGGGACCGTCCTGCCACTTGGTGCCGTCCTTGTCGAGCAGAAAGCGTCCAACCAGGTCGGATGCCGTCATGTCCTCGTTACACGCAACCGTGATAAGCGGCTTGCCCAGTTTCCACGCCATGTGCTCGACGAAGCGGGATTTCCCGCAACCGGTCGGGCCCTTGATCATCATTGGCATGCGCACCTCGTACGCAGACGTGTACAACTCCAGCTCGTTGCCAACAGGTTGATAATACGGCTCGGTTTTGATTCGGTACTGATCGATATCCACTAATTCAGACATAACACATCCCTTTCCTGTCGCTGTTACTTGTCGTCGATGGTTTCCTGTTCGCCTGACCAGCCGGCCGCCTTTGCCTCGGCAACTGCCTTGTCGTGTATTCGCCGGTGGCGCTCACGCAAGTCTTCGGGTAAACGGCTCACCATGCAGCCGTATTTGTCCCATTCGGCATTGACCCTGTCCAGCAGGACATCCACCTGGCCATGATTCCAGCCCTCGCAGGTTTCCGTTTCCGGGATCAATCCGAACACCCAGGCGTCACGAATGATCTTGCCGATGGTGGTCATTGCACCATTGACATCATTGTCGATCCCTACGTAGGTACGCGGTTTTGCCATCATAATAAAAAAGCCCCTGACCGAATGTATACCGGGCAGGGGCCTTGTTGCATTGCTCCTGACCGCTCGAGCTAGACCGATTCCCCGCGGTAAATCACCATCGCAGATCCTGCGGACTGGGCAAAGTTGTCAAAGCCCAGCAGGCGCACATGATTTTTCGGATGCGCCTTGTGACAGGCCTCGAGCTCGGCCAGGATGGTGTCGACATTGGTCTCGCCAAACATCGGCAGCTTCCACATGTACCAGTAGTGGCCGGTAGCATTTTCCGGTTCGGTGTGTTCGATTCCCGGGTTCCAGCCCTTGTCGACGATATACTGGATCTGGGCGCGGGTAGATTCCTTGCTTAAAGGCGGCAGGTAGGAAAAGGTTTCAAACTTGCGGCTCTGGGCGGCATCGGTCAAACTCGAATTGTAATCTTGTACGTCACTCATCTTGATATTCTCCAATTAATATTCACTGAATTCGACAATCAGACGAGAACCGCAAGACGCGCGGATCCCGTCTGATTCGTGGCAGGCGGCAGCGCGCTTATTTATGCGCGACGTCGATCTTGTCAACGGTATCAAATTCAAACTTGATCTCTTTCCAGGTGTCCATGGCAGCAGCCAGTTCCGGGCTGTGCTTGGCAGCAGCGGTAAGAATATCCTTGCCTTCTTTCTCCAGCTCACGACCCTGGTTGCGTGCCTCAACACAGCACTCGACGGCAACACGGTTGGCCGCCGCACCCGCCGCATTACCCCAGGGATGACCCAGCGTGCCGCCGCCGAACTGCAGCACGGAATCATCACCAAAGATGCTCACCAGCGCCGGCATATGCCAGACATGGATACCACCGGAAGCCACCGGCAGTACACCCGGCATGGAACCCCAGTCCTGATCGAAGAAGATGCCGCGAGTACGGTCTTCCTTGATGTAGGAGTCACGCATGATATCAATCCAGCCCAGCGTCGCATCGCGGTCGCCTTCCAGCTTGCCGACCACGGTACCGGAGTGCAGATGATCACCACCCGACAGACGCAGAATCTTGGTCAGCACGCGGAAGTGGATACCATGGTGCGGGTTGCGGTCGAGCACCGCGTGCATGGCACGGTGAATGTGCAGCAGCATGCCGTTTCTCTGACACCACTGAGCCAGCTGTGTGTTCGCGGACAGACCACCGGTCAGGTAGTCATGCATGATAATCGGTGCGCCGATTTCCTTGGCATACTCGGCACGGCGCATCATTTCGTCAGCGGTCGGTGCGGTGACGTTCAGGTAGTGACCCTTGCGCTCGCCGGTCTCGGCTTCGGCCTTGTGAATGGCCTCCATGACGAAATCAAAACGGTGACGCCAGCGCATGAACGGCTGGGAGTTGACGTTTTCGTCGTCCTTGGTGAAGTCCAGACCACCACGCAGGCCTTCGTAGCAGGCACGACCATAGTTCTTGGCAGACAGACCCAGCTTCGGCTTGATGGTGCAGCCCAGCAGCGGACGACCATACTTGTTCATGAGATCACGCTCGACCTGGATACCCTGGGGTGGCCCGTTACAGGTCAACACGTAGGCGATCGGGAAACGGATATCTTCCAGGCGCAGGGCACGCAGTGCCTTGAAGCCGAAGACGTTGCCGACCAGCGAGGTCAGTACGTTAACCACAGAACCTTCCTCGAACAGGTCGATGGGGTAGGCAACAAAGGCGTAGAAACAGGTGTCATCACCCGGTACGTCCTCGATCGCGTAGGCGCGCCCCTTGTAGTAATCCAGATCGGTCAACAGGTCGGTCCAGACCGTCGTCCAGGTACCGGTCGAGGACTCGGCAGCGACCGCAGCAGCGACTTCTTCACGCGGCACGCCTTCCTGAGGGGTGATCTTGAAGCACGCCAGCAGGTCGGTATCTTTAGGTGTGTACTCGGGCATCCAGTACGTTTCGCGGTACTCTTTTACACCCGCATCATATTTCTTGGCCATAATTGTTTTCTCCTGGTTGGATTCTGCTTTAGTTCGTCACCTGAGCGGTGTGGTGAGTGTACTCCATGTCCCGCCCGGGTTGGATCGAAGTATTATGTCAGCTTCGAACTATAAATATAATTAAATAATAATGATACTGTACATAAAGTATGACTTATATATTAAGTTATTGTTTTTTTGACTTCTCTTCATCGTCCCCATCCTGGGGCATTTCATAGGCCGCCATGCCGGGGCGTGCCATGTCATCATGCACCGTTGACTCCCGGTCGCCACGGCGAGCCAGGTGCTGATCCAGCGCATCCGTCTTCAGATCGATTGTTTTCTCTGCGTACATAATCTGGCGGATCATGCGGTCACCAAAACGCAGCAACGCCATGTCATCGGTCAACAGTTCATCCCGGGTGACCTGGTCAATGTCGAAGGTGGTACTGAAGCCGGTGCTCTTGATGAATTCCCGAAAGCGGTCCAGGTCATAACAAGCCATGAAGAAAAACTTCAGGCTGGTCTTTGACATGTTGCCGATCGCCGGACCGGCAGACTTGACCTTGAGAATCAGCTGCCGCCAGGGGCGGCCGTGCTCATCATACTCATCCAGCCCCTGCTCTTCGCGGTATTCGTCGATTGTGAGCTTGCGGCCCTCAATATGACCGTGGCAATGATCTTCCTTGACCAGCGCATAGGATGCTCGGTCAAAGTTCTCGTCCTGACGACGCAAAGACAACAGGCCGACCGGGTAATAGCGGCATGCCGTGGGACGGTCCTCGTAGACACTGCAACCTTCATCGGTCACAAACCGGCACTCGCTGGTGCCCTCCTTTGGCTTGTATTTGACGCCGCCAATACTGTTCTTGCCGAACTCGAAGGGCTCCGTGTATTGCCTGAGGAATTCTGTTGAGCTGATGCCCAGCCGCTTTTTCAGACGCAGGATGTCGTACGGCGTCAGCATGATATCGATGTTCTTGCAGCAGGCGTTGAAACAGTCGATGTCCTTGTGACAGCGGAACTGGATGACAGCGCTGCCATCAAGCTGCGCGGGGATAACAGGTGTACCCGGTATCGGAGAATCGACAGTCAATTTCGTTTCATCAGACATTACTCTCACCTCTAAACCGTATGCCGTGCAGGTTATTTACCAATAAGTGAACTGCAAAACAAAAAAGTCCGGACACCGTAAGGCGTCCGGACCTGGAGGGTCAAAGAACTGTTCGGGTGTTACTTGAACAGCTTGGACTTGTCGACCAGATCAACATGGGCACGCTTGAAGCAGGTCCACTTCCGGGTCTTTTTGTCATAGATCGAGTTGACAAAACATTTCCAGTTTTTCTCATCGATAAAGTTCTTGTCCATACGGTAGTAGAAACCCGGGTAACGGGACTCCTGGCGGAACTCGATGTGCTTCATGTGGGCTTCGGCAGTAATGATGCGATGGTAGTTCTCCCAGGCACGCAGCAGTTCATGCAGGTCCCTGGCACGCATCTTCCCCGCGTCTTCCTTCAGCATGTCGATCTTCTCACCCGCCACTTTCAGCATATGTGCATTGGTGGTGTAGTAAGTTGCAACACCGGCTACATATTCGTCCATGATCTTCTGCAGACGGAACTGCAGCATTTTCGGCGTAATGTAGTGCGGGTTGATATCGATAGCCGTGGTGTAGTCCTTGTGCTCCAGGTAGTTCCTGACCGGCTTGTAGATCTCGGCAACCAGGTCTTCAACAGAGGTATCCAGCTCGGGCTTCAGGTCCCTGTTGTCCAGGCAGTACTTGACCATGGCCTTGGCGGCAATACGGCCTTCTGCATGGGAGCCGGAAGAAAACTTGTGGCCGGAAGCACCGACGCCGTCACCGGCAGTCCACAAACCGGTCACAGTGGTCATGGCACGGTAGCCCCAGTTCCAACCCTTCGGCAGATGCCCGGGAACACCGGCTTCGGTCTCGTCAGTCGGCGCGCCGACATCGGTCGGACCGGACACCCAGATGCCGCAGCAACCGGAGTGTGAACCCAGCAGGTAGGGTTCAGTCGGCATCAGTTCGGAATTCTTCTTCTCCGGCTCGATGTTCTCACCCACCCAGATACCGCACTGACCGATACACATATCGAGGAAGTCTTCCCAGGCTTCCGCCTCGAGGTGCTTCACTTCGCGCGGCGTCAGTGTTTCACGCAGGTTGGCAAGGGCAGTCACGGTATCCATCCAGATCGGACCGCGGCCTTCCTTCATCTCTTTCAGCATGAGGTGGTTACGCAGGCAGGAGGCCGGTACGGAAGCCGCACCATAAGGCGGATAGTCAGCCAGCATCTCCCTGTTGCGGTCCAGGTAGATCTCACCCTCGGCGTTGATGGCCCTGGACTTGAACAGCAGGAACCACGCACCAACCGGGCCGTAACCGTCCTTGAAGCGGGTCGGTACGAAGCGGTTTTCCATCAGCGTCATCTCGGCACCGGCCTCGGCCGCCATGGCATAGGTGGAACCGGCATTCCAGACCGGATACCAGGCACGGCCTATGCCTTCACCCACGGAGCGCGGACGGAAGATGTTCACGCAACCGCCGGCAGCCAGCAGGATGGCCCTGGCCTTGTAAACAAACATCTTGTCTTCACGAACCGAGAAACCGACCGCACCGGCGATCCGATTGGGGTCGTTCTTGTCGTTGACCAGCTTGACGATGAAGACATGCTCCCGGATGTTATCGGTACCGAGCGCCTTCTTGGCTGCCTCGGCAACGATCCACTTGTAGGACTCACCGTTAATCATGATCTGCCACCTGCCTGAACGGACCGGCTTGCCGCCGTCCTTCAGAGGTGTCATACCTTTGGAACCGTCAAAGCGCTCACCGTTCTCGTCGGTCTTCCAGATCGGCAGACCCCATTCCTCGAACAGATGTACAGACTCGTCCACGTGGCGACCAACATCATAGGCGAGGTCGTCGCGGGTGATCCCCATCAGGTCGTTGGAGACCATGCGGGTATAATCAGCCGGGTCCTGCTCGGTGCCGATGTAGGTGTTGATAGCAGACAGGCCCATTGCCACGGCACCGGAACGGTCCATGGCGGCCTTGTCCACCAGTCTGATTTTCAGATCCGTGCCTTCTGCCCAGCGCATTACCTCGTAGGCAGCACCGCAACAGGCCATACCACCGCCGATAAGAAGTATATCGACTTCTTCCTCGACGACTTCCGGATTTCCAAATTCACCTGCCATGCAAAATGCCTCTTTCCAGGATTATTTGTGTGTGCGCCGGATCAAACCCTGATCAGCTCGCTGCGATCGCCTTCACGAAAGCCGTTGCACTGCACGAAAAATCCCGGCTCCTCGATCCTGGACAAATCGGCTGCCGGCTTGCCGCCGTATGGATCGATAGAACCTTCAGGTGTGGTACGAATCGGGAACTTGAAGCGCTTCAGCGTGCCGTTACGGAACTTGATAGTCCACATAATGGAATCAGAACCGCGCAGTGGCTGCACGGAACCGCCCAGTGGCACGATGTCAGCATAGTGGCGTGCCTCGATGGCCTGCTGCGGGCAGATCTTCACGCAGCAATAGCATTCCCAGCACTGTTCCGGCTCCTGATTGTAGGCCTTCATGGCGTGACCGGTTTCGGAACCGTCCTTGTCAAGCTTCATGAGGTCGTGCGGGCAGATGTACATGCAAGCAGTCTTGTCCTGACCCTTACAGCCGTCGCACTTATCAGTACGTACAAATGTTGGCATGTTATTTCTCCACCTGCTTTATTTATTGTTACTGCAATTACTACACCATTGCCCCGACTGGCTGCAGCGGTCTCCGGACTCGCTACTATTTTGCGGAATGCCCGCTCATCTTGATTTCTACCTTCTCGTCATCCTTCAGGCTGCCGTAATAGTCACGCAGGATGGCAAGCACTTCCGGACGCGAGAACTTGTCAGACACGTCTTCACCTTCAGAGAGTGCCTTGCGCAGCTTGGTGCCTGACAGCAGGATGCGGTCGCTGCCTTCATGCGGGCAGGTCTTCATCGAGGCCATGCCGTCGCACTTGTTGCACCAGAAAGTCCAGTCGATCTTCAGTGGCAGCGTTTCCAGGGAACCGGCAGGGATCTCGTCGAAGATGTGGTGCGCATCGAAGGGTCCGTAGTAATCGCCGACGCCGGCATGGTCACGGCCGACGATCTGGTGGGAACAGCCGTAGTTCTGGCGAAACACGGCGTGCAACAGGGCCTCGCGTGGTCCGGCATAGCGCATGTCCAGCGGGTAACCGGCCTGGATCACAGTATTGTCGGCAAAATAGTTTTCGATCAGGGTACCAATGGCGTTGCTGCGCACATCGGCCGGAATATCACCGGGCTTCAGCTTGCCCAGCAGGGAGTGGATCAACACACCGTCCAGTGTCTCGATGGCAATCTTGGCCAGGTATTCGTGGGAACGGTGCATGGGATTACGCGTCTGGAAACAGGCGATCTCGCTCCAGCCACGTTTGGTGAATTCTGCGCGGGTCTGCGCGGGCGTCATGAACTGCTCACCGTACTGTTCCGGGAAACCGCCCTGTGACAGCACCTTGATCGGTCCAGCGAGGTTCACATCACCCTGCGCCATGACCATCTTCACGCCCGGGTGCTCATCATCGGTGGTCTTGTAGACCATCATGCACTCGTGCTTTTTATCGATTGAGTATTTCTCGGTGACCCTCATGGTGGCCAGGATTTCACCGGTATCGGAATCGGCCAGCGCGATGTCATCACCTTCGCTGATACCTTTGGCGGTCGCCTCGTCGGCGGACAGCGTGATCGGGATCGGCCAGAACAGGCCATTGGCCATCTTCATGCCATCGCAGACGCCTTCCCAGTCGGCGCGGGTCATGAAACCATCCAGCGGCGTGAAACCGCCGATGCCCAGCATGATGATGTCGCCGGCCTCACGCGATGAAACGTTGATTTTCGTCAGGCCTGCTGCACGCGCCTGCTCGGCAGCCAGTGCACTGCCTTCCAGCAGCAACGGTTTCAGTTCACCGCCACCATGTGGCTTAACTAATGTAGACATGCAGACTCCTTAACGTTGTCGTTTTTTGAGAAAACTGTTGACATGCTCAGGTTCATGCCCGCTAACCGCTTGAACGCGCACGCACTCTGACCACTGTGGGGTGGCAAACAATACCCCTTTGGCCATGAATTTCAAACCAGTAATATCTTGTCTCTAATAAAACCTGCTTATCCCTGAAAACGTGGGTTATATATACGTATATTATTGTTTTTATTATATTTAATATCTATATAAACATTTAATTATGGTTATTGGCTATGCTCAAACCCCGGCACCACAGGGGCTATCCGTGCACTCCTGCAACAGCGGCTTCTTCAGGCGCCAATTATCATCATTCGCTTCTGGTGATCAGCCGTTTATCTGCCTGTTATGAAAGACTGAATGAGGTGCTTGATTTATCTTGATATTTCGCCCTTTGGGCGTGGTAGTGTTTTGCTGCCTGTTTCGCCTATTCGGGCGGGGTGCTTCTTTTACCTTCTTGTTTCGCCCTTTGGGCGAGGTACTTTCTCTTGGGCGCCCAAGAGAAAGTACCCAAAGAGAAGGGCGACCCGGTGCACTCATCGGCTGCGCCGATGCCCTGCGTTCCTCGCCCCTCCGGGGGGGCGCACAACTCGGCAGGTAAACCTGCCTCAGACAGGGTGCGCGCCTTGTTCCCGGACGGGCTGCGGTACTCGGTGAGTGCAGACAGGAACCGGGTAGATGTTTTGGGTGTTGACCTTGACCCGTCTGGCGCTGCCGAGCATCGCAGGGAAAACCGGAGCAAGCTCGCGCCCTGTTTGAGCACAGCGAGTTGCGCGAGCGCCGGTTTTCACGAGAAGCGCAGGGAACCCGCGTAGCGGGCAAGCCTCCGGGAGCGCCTTTCTTTTGGGTACTTTTCTTTGGCGGAGCAAAGAAAAGTACCTCGCCTGACAAGGCGAAACAGGTAGCAAAACACTACCTCACCCATAGGGCGAAACAAGAAGGTAAAAGAAGCACCCCGCCCGAATAGGCAAAACCAGCCGCTCAAAAGGGACACCCTCCATTACAATCGCGCATGCGATGTCCATAGACGGCCCTTGTTCCCCTGATCGCGCCGGGGACGGCGCGCCTACCCCGGGGGCATACCCGGCCGGCTAACGAATCCAGATCGTCTTGGCATTGACGAATTCGCGGATACCCAGACGCGACAACTCCCGGCCATAACCGGAATTCTTGATGCCACCAAACGGCAGCCGCGGATCGCTCTTCACCAGCCCGTTGACGAAGGCACAACCGCACTGCAACTGCCGCGCAATACGCTCACCTCGGTCGCTGTCCTGTGTCCAGACGCTGCCGCCCAGGCCAAAATCGGTGTCGTTGGCGATGCGTACGGCATCGTCCTCGTCAACGGCACGAATGATGCTGGCTACCGGGCCAAACAGTTCTTCATGGTAGGCCCGCATACCGGGTTTGACACGGTCGAGGATCGAGGGCTGGTAGAACGCACCGCTGCCCGACTCCGGGTTGCAACCGGTAACGGCCACCGCGCCATGCGACAGGCTGTCCAGCACCTGGTGGTGCAGTTCATCACGCAAATCCACACGCGCCATGGGGCCCAGGGCATTGCTCTCGTTGAGCGGGTCACCCACCGTCATGGCCTCGACGGCCTGCTTGAAGCGCGCCACAAATTCGTTGGCAATCGGCTCCACGACAATAAAGCGTTTCGCTGCGATACAGCTCTGCCCGGTATTCAGAAACCGGGAAACCACGGCCTGCTCGACCGCCAGGTCGAGATCGGCATCCTGCAGCACGATAAACGGATCGGACCCGCCGAGTTCCAGCACCGTTTTCTTCACCTGCCCGCCGGCAAGTGCCGCCACCTGGCGCCCGGCCGCTTCGCTGCCCGTCAACGTCACTGCCTGCACGCGCGCATCCTTGACCAGTTCCTCGACGCGGGAAGACTGGATCATCAGTGTCCTGAACACGCCGCGTGGAAACCCGGCCTCGGTAAACACGGATTCTATGGCCTGCGCACATTGCGGTACGTTGGAGGCATGCTTCAGGAGCCCGGTATTGCCGGCAACCAGCGCCGGCGCGGCGAAACGGAACACCTGCCAGAAGGGAAAATTCCAGGGCATAATGGCCAGTACCGTGCCCAGTGGCTGGTAGGTCACGAGGCTGCGGCCGGCGTCGGAGGCGATAACCTCGTCTGCAAGAAATCCCTGGCCCTCATCGGCATAGTATTCACAGCCGAGGGCGCACTTTTCGATCTCGGCGCGCGCCTCCCGGATCGGCTTGCCCATTTCCAGCGTCATCATGCGGGCAAAATCCCCGGCATGCCCGCGCAGTACCGTTGCCGCGCGTCGCATCAGCGCGCAGCGCTCCTCGACAGGCGTGCCCGCCCACAGTGACACGGCACGCGCCGCTTCCTGCAAGGCCTCCTCGATCTCGGCATGCGTGAAACCGGCGACCTCCCCGATCATCGATCCATTGAACGGATTAACAGATTTGAATGTCACGTCTATATCCCTTTGTTAAACTGCCAGCCCGGAAACACTCCGGATTTTTGACACTATAACGGACTATGCGAAAAATTCTCACTACATTCATCACTGTTTGCTGGCTGCTCGCATCGGCCAGTGCGGCACTGGCCGGTGACCCGTATGAAAAAGAACGCGCCCTGTTTCTGAGCGCCTACAAGGCGCTCAACGAGCACCGCTTTAGCGAGTACGATCGACTGGCAAGGCAGCTCAAGGACTATCCACTCTATCCCTATCTGGAATTCTGGGAGATGCGCGGCAATCTGCAGCACGTCAGCAACGAGGATATTGCCGCCTTCATCACGCGCTACCAGGGCGACTCTATCAGTGCACGCATGCGTCAATCGTGGCTCTACCAGCTCGCTCGCCAGCGTGACTGGAAAAAATTCCTGGACGTCTATCGCGGCAATCAGCCGGTCACATTGCAGTGTTACAAGCTGCAGGCACAGATCAGCACCGGACAGACCGAGGGTCTGGTGGATGACGCACTGAAGCTGTGGATGGTCGGTAAATCCCAGGTGAAGAACTGTGACCCGGTGTTCAAATACCTCGATGACCACAATGTGATCACAACGGAGCTGTTGTGGCAGCGCATACGCCTCGCCATGCAGCAGGGCAATCCCAGCCTTGCCCTCTACCTGGCGAAAAAACTACCCGATGAGGACCGTGCCTGGGTCGAGTTGTGGCGCGATGCACGCAACCGCCCGGCACAAACGCTGGCCTCGCCGCGGCTGAAAAAAGATTCCCCGCACGCACGGGAGATCATTCTCTACAGCGTGCGGCGCATCGCCAGCAGCGATGCCGACCTGGCACATGAAAAATGGGCGCAGCTGAAACCCCGTTACAAATTCAGCGACGCGGAGAGCGCCGAGCTGGAAAAGAACATGGCACTGTCAGCCGCCTGGCAGCGAAACCCGCGCGCGCACGAGTGGCTGGTGGCGGTACCGGAAAGCGCCGTCGACGAAAAACTCCGCGAATGGCAGATTCGCACGGCGGTTTCCATCGGCGACTGGCCAGCCGTGGTCGAACACACCGCCGGGCTGCCGCCAGACGAGGCCCTGAGTGAAGAATGGCGTTACTGGCGCGCGCTGGCACTGGACCAGACCGGCCAGCGTTCACAGGCACTGGACGGCTTTGCGCGGCTTGCCCGGGAACGCGACTATCACGGCTTTCTGGCCGCTGACTTCATGAACTGGCCATACGAGATGGGCAACAAGCCGATCGAGTATGAAACGGCGGATCTGGAAGCACTCGGCCGGCAACCGGGCTTTATCCGTGCCCGTGAGCTGTACAAGGCCGAGCTGTTTATCGATGCACGGCGTGAGTGGGCCTATATCACCCAGGGTCTTTCAAACGATGACCTGAAACTGGCCGCGGTACTGGCTGAACAATGGGGCTGGCATGACCGCGCCATACTCACGATCGCGCAGACCGGAGACTACAGCGACCTGAACCTGCGCTTTCCGATTGACTACGAAAACGAGGTGCGCAAGATTGCCCGAAACTACGAGCTCGAGCCGGCACATGTTTATGCGGTCATTCGTCAGGAGAGTGCGTTTGACAAGGATGCCCGCTCGCCCGCAGGAGCCCTGGGCCTCATGCAACTGATGCCAAAAACCGGCAGCCTCACGGCGAAAAAGCACAACATCCCCCTTGCCAGCAACAGTCTGCTGTATCTGCCGGACAAGAACATCACCATTGGCTCTGCTTACCTGAAACAGGTGATGGAAGAGTATGATGGCAACATCGTGCTTGCCTCAGCCGCCTATAATGCAGGACCCCACCGGGTCAAGCGCTGGCTGCCGGAGGATGAAGAGAAGCCAGCCGCACGCTGGATCGCGATGGTGCCGTTCAATGAAACACGCAACTACATTCAACGCATACTGGCCTATATAGCCATCTACGACTGGCGTATGCAGCAACCGGCCACACCCATCAACAAGCATATGCCCGATATTTTACCGACCGGCGCCTACAAGGCCTACGGCAAGTAAGCAACCGCACCACCAGCAGAGACAGGAACCACACATGCAACAAGAAACCATCTGCCTCCTCGGTGGCACCGGGTTTGTCGGCAAACATCTGGTACACCGGCTGACGCAACAGGGGCACAGCGTACGTGTACTGACACGCCGGCGCGAACGGCACCGCGAATTGATCGTCAACCCGGCCGTCACCCTCATTGAAGCCGACATCCATGACACAGAACAGCTGCGCCGGCAGTTTCAAGGTGTTGACGTGGCCATCAACCTGGTGGGCATCCTCAATGAAAGCGGCAACCAGGGTGCCGGTTTCAGGCGTGCTCATGTCGAGTTGCCGGAAAAGATCGTCGCTGCCGCGCTCGCCTCGGGGGTCACGCGCCTGTTGCACATGAGTGCACTCAATGCCGACGCCCGGGAACAAGACAGCCTCTACCTCAAGACCAAGGGCGAGGGCGAGGACCTGGTGCATGCCGCCTCTGCAAAGGGCCTGGTTGTCACCAGCTTTCGGCCCTCGGTCATTTTCGGTGCCGGCGACAGTTTTTTTAACCGCTTCGCCTCCCTGTTGAAGCTGTCACGACCGGTGATGCCACTCGCCTGTCCCGACAGCCGCTTTGCGCCGGTCTGGGTGACCGATGTCACGGAGGCCATGTGCCGTTCGCTGGATGAGGCGACCGGCGGTGAACGCCTGAACCTTTGCGGGCCGGAGGTCTACACTCTGAAGGAACTGGTGAGCTACACGCGCGACCAACTCGGACTGCACTGCGCCATTGCCGGCCTCGGCACCGGCCTGTCACGCCTGCAGGCACGGCTGCTCGGCTTCCTGCCGGGTAAACCGTTTTCCATGGACAACTACTACTCGCTGCAAAAAGACAGCATCTGCACGGATAACGCACTGCCCACCCTGGGCATCACGCCAACGCCGATTGCCGCCGTGGTACCGGGCTACCTCGCCAGGCGCAATGCGCGCGGTCATTACGACGGCTATCGCCGCCAGTCCCGACGTCAGCAGCCAGGCTAAACCTGACGGCAATGGAGATCTACCTGGTCGGTGGGGCCGTCCGTGACAAGCGACTCGGGCTGCCGGTAAAAGAACGCGACTGGGTGGTTGTCGGTGCAACAGCGGAGGAAATGCTCGCGCTGGGTTATCAAGCCGTCGGCAAGGACTTCCCCGTGTTCCTGCATCCCGAGACCAGGGAAGAGTATGCGCTGGCGCGCACCGAGCGAAAGACAGGGGCCGGCTATACCGGCTTTGCAACCCGCGCAGATCCCGATATCACCCTCGAGGAAGACCTGTTGCGGCGCGACCTCACCATTAACGCCATGGCCGAGACAACCGAGGGTGAGTTGATCGATCCATTCAATGGTCTGGAAGACCTGAAGCATGGCGTACTGCGGCACGTTTCACCCGCCTTTCCGGAGGACCCGGTGCGCATCCTGCGCACGGCGCGTTTTGCTGCCCGGTTCGCGCACCGGGGATTCCACGTCGCCCACGCGACCAATGACCTGATGCGCCGTATGGTGCAAAACGGCGAGGTCAATCACCTGGTCGCCGAGCGTGTCTGGGCAGAACTGGTGAAGGCACTGGGTACACAGACACCGGTGCGCTTCTTCAAGGTGCTGGCCGGTTGTGGCGCACTGGGCAGCCTGTTTCCCGAACTTGCCCCGGCCACCAGCGGCGCGGGGGACGACACGCATGGTCAGGGCAGCGTCGCACTGCCGGTGCTGGAACAGGCCGTCCCTCTCAGTCGCCGGACGACGATCCGCTTTGCCGCGCTGGCCTGTGACATGGACAACCTGCAGCCGGAGGGTCAGGGCGAGGATGCACTGGCATCGCTCTGTGAACGCTACCGGGTACCCAATGCCTGTCGCGATCTCGCACGGCACGCCGTCCGGCACCGCCACCCACTGCAGGCCGCAACCGACCTGTCACCCGGGTCAGTGCTGGGGCTGTTGAACGGCGTCGATGCCTTGCGACGTTCCGGGCGCTTCGCTGAACTGCTGCAGGTGTGTGCGGCCGATGCCGCCGCCAGCCAGCGCGTGTTCAACGCTGACTATCTGCAGCAGGCACTGGCTGCCGTGCTGTCTGTCAACGCGGAGGGATTGCAACAGCAGGGACTGTCCGGTCGGGACATTGGCAGGGCCTTGCAACAACAACGTATCGAGGCCATCGCCCGCCTCAACGCAAGGCGCACTGCTCAATAAAACAGCAGTAGCAGAAAGACACCCAGCAACAGGCGGTAGAGCACGAACGGCAACATGCCGATGCGCTCGATCAGGCGCATAAAAAGCTCGATGCACAGATAGGCACTGACGGCGGCGACCGTGATACCGAGCAGGATCTCGCCCCACGCGACCGGTCCAGGCTGCTGCAGCAGCTGCAGGGATTCGAACCCCCCGGCCATCAGGATCACCGGGATAGACAGCAGGAACGAAAAGCGCGCCGCTGCCGAGCGTGTCAAACCCAGTGCCAGCGCCGCGGTCATGGTGATACCGGAACGCGAGGTCCCGGGTATCAGAGCCAGTGCCTGCGCCACACCGATCCAGAGGACATCGGAAACCGTCAAGCTGTCCTCACTGCGGGTTTGCCGGCCGTAGCGATCCGCCAGGCCCAGTACCACTCCGAATCCAATCGTCGCCAGGGCAATGACCAGCGGTGAGCGCAGGTAGGTCTCGACCGCGGCATGCAGTAACAGGCCGCTCACGGCGACCGGCAAGGTAGCCAGCAACAACAGCCACGCGAGGCGTGCATCGGCGTCCAGGCGACGATTCAGGCAGGAGACTGACCAGGCGACAAACAGGCGCTGCAGCTCGTGCCGGAAGTAGAACATCACCGCCGCCAGGGTACCGACATGGACGGCGACATCGAAGGCCAGCCCCTGATCGTCCCAGCCGAGCAACCGCGGTAACAGGATCAGGTGTGCAGAACTGGATATCGGCAAAAATTCAGTCAGTCCCTGCAACAGGGCGAGTATCAGTATGTGCAATGTGTCCATAGGGCAGGTGTAATCAAAGCCGGTGGCGGTCATCCTGCATGCGGAAACCGGGAACAGCCGTTGTCAGGCCGCGCGTCAGACCGATGCACTTGAAGCGCTCACCCATCTCACCCGGCAGTATCAGTGTTTTCGCCTGTTGCGCAAGCTGCATATAGTGCGTGGAATCGGTCGGCCCGCCCTGCTGCAATAAATCATCCAGGCCGCAGTCGAGCAGGAAAAATGCCTGTGTAGTATAACCGCTGACTTCCAGGTCAGCGGCAAGTGCCGCTTCGGCAACTGCCGTGAAATCCACATGCGCCGTGATGTCCTGTAGTCCTGGCCACAGGAACGGGTCATCATGGACGCGCTGCCGGTAATGACACAGCAACGTGCCGCTGCTGTGCTGCGGATGATAATACTCATGGCGCGGGTAGCCGTAGTCGATCAGCAACAGCAAACCCTGCTCAAGCCGGGCGGCGACGCTCCGCAACCAGGCAGGCAAGGCAACGTTGAGCTCCGATATGTAGCCGGCAGGCAGCTGGCAGCGGCGGGCCAGGGACTCGGCGGCCGTGGCTGCCTCATCGAGAGACTGCTGCTGGTGCCACTGGAACGCATCGTCCTCGCAGCAGACGTGGAACAGGGATATTGCCCTGCCGTCCCACTGAAAGCGCTCCACTGCCATTGCATCCAGCACCTCGTTGGCGAGCATAATGCCACGAAAGCCGGCGTCCGGCAGGCCGTCAATCCATGACACCCTGTCCAGCAACTGCGGCAACTGCTCCTGCAGTGCCTGTTGTTGTCGTTGCCTGAGTTCGGCACTGCGCTCCAGTATCAAATAGCGCCCCGGCAGACAGCCGCTGCCTTGCAACTCACCCAGCAGATCAATGGCCAGCTGGCCACTGCCTGCGCCGAACTCGAGGATGTCACCGCCACCGATGGACTCCAGCACCGCACAAGCGCTGTGTGCCAGACACCCGCCGAACAACGGTGTAATCTCCGGTGCCGTGACGAAGTCCCCGCCGGCACCGAACTTGCGCTGACCGGCACTGTAGTAGCCGAGCCCTGGTGTATACAGACACAATTCCATGTAACGTGAAAACGGGATGGAGCCGCCCGCAGTGGCGATTTCCGTGCGGATGACGCTCGAGAGCTCGGCACTCAGCTCAAGCGCCTGCCGTGACGGAAGCGGAAAGTCGATGGTCTAACCTCCGCCCGGATCTGCTGCGGGCGGCCAGTCAACCGTGTGCAGCGGCTGGCCATCGTGATCGAAGTCTGCCCACATGTCCGTATAGGTAACACCCGTGACAGGATGCCGATCAGTACCGGCAATCTCGGCCAGTGGACGCAAGACAAAAGCGTAGCGGTTGATATCCTCACGCGGCAACACCAGCCTGCCCTCCTTCATGACCAGATCATCATAGAGCAGCAGATCCAGGTCCAGGATGCGCGGTGACAGCTTTTCCGTGCGTTGCCGGCCAGCACGATTTTCGATGGCGTGCAGCTGATCCTGAATGGCCTGCGGGGATTCCTGCGTGGAAAAACCCACCACCAGGTTATAAAACGGGGCGCTGTCAAAGCCGACTGCCGCGCTTTCATACACTGGCGATTGCTGCAGTTCGCCATAATGCGCTGTCAGTGCCTGCAGCGCCGTCGCGATGTTCCGCCGCCGGTTAATATTACTGCCGACACTGACATACACCTGCGGCATCAGCACTAACTCCTTTGGCCACGTTCTATAATGACGCCGACATCGCGTGACCCGCGCACGGCACCCGGCTTGTGCACCGTGAGCTTCAGCCAGGGCACAGTGAATTCGTCCAACACAATCGCGGCAATCTTTTCCGCCAGCGTTTCCACCAGCTGGTATTCACCGGCCTCGACGAAGGCAATCAGGCGTTTGGCCACGGCCTTGTAGTTCAGCGTATCTTCAATACTGTCTGTTTCTGCAGCGCGGCGAATGTCGGTACCCATTTCAAGGTCCAGACTGATGGTCTGCCTGACCTTGCGCTCCCAGTCATAGATGCCAATGATGGTTTCGATGCGCAGATCATTAATAAAAACTGTATCCATGTGTCACATGCCCGGTAGAGGTGCGCATCAATATAGAGCCTCGCCGCCCGCTTGACCAGTGGTGGCAACTGCACGCACAGGATGTCCTTGACCTCCAGACGGTTAACGATTCCAATGTCGCCATGACACAGAATTTTCTGCTGATTGCGGCTGGTTATCTGTTCGGTTCGATATCCACGGCCATTATTGTCTGCAAACTGATGCGGCTGCCGGATCCGCGTACCGAAGGTTCACGCAACCCGGGGGCAACCAATGTCGCCCGGCTCGGCGGCAAAAAGGCAGCGGCGCTGACACTGGCGGGAGACTTGCTGAAAGGGCTGTTCCCGGTACTGATTGCAAAGGCCCTGCACGCCGAACCCGCGATTCTTGCGGCGACCGCACTGGCTGCTTTCCTCGGTCACCTCTATCCGGTCTTTTTCGGCTTCCAGGGTGGCAAGGGCGTTGCAACGGCGCTGGGGGTGATTTATGGCCTCTACTGGCCGGTGGGATTACTGACCACGGGCATCTGGCTGGCCATGGCCGTCGTGTTCCGCTATTCCTCACTGGCCGCACTCACGGCCATCCTGCTGACACCAGCAGGTTTCATGTGGCTGTTGCCTGAGCCGCAAAAAACGCCCGTCGTGATCGCGATGGGGGTACTTACCGTGCTGCTCTTCTGGCGGCACCGCAGCAACATTGCCAACCTGCTGAACGGCAAGGAAGACAGGATCAGTTTCGGCAAGCGGTAGGCGCGCCTACACGGCCGACAAGTCCTCCAGTGACCAGCGCGGCATGGCCTTGATGCTGAGGCTTTCATGCTGTCCCGCCTGCAGGCGCCGGTAACCGGCGTAGGCAATCATGGCGCCATTATCGGTACAGAACTCGGGGCGCGGATAACACACGCGCCCCCCCTCGGACGTCATCAACTCGCCGAGCCGTTCACGCAATCGCTGGTTGGCGCCCACGCCACCGGCTATTACCAGGGTCTTGAGACCGGTCTGGACAAGCGCACGACGACACTTGATGAGCAGGGTATCCACCACGGCCTCCTCGAAGGCGCGTGCGATATCGGCGCGGTCCTGGTCCGTCTGGCCCGACTCACGCCAGGTATTCAGTGCAAAGGTCTTCAGGCCGCTGAAGCTGAAATCCAGCCCGGGCCGATCGGTCATGGGACGCGGGAAACGGAAACGCCCGGCAGTCCCCTTTAGCGCCAGCGACGCCAGCGCCGGCCCGCCAGGGTAGGACAATCCCAGCAGGGTCGCGGTTTTGTCAAAGGCCTCACCCACCGCATCATCGACGGAATCGCCCAGCAGCCGGTAACGGCCCACGCCGTCCACCTCCACCAGCAGGGTATGTCCACCAGAGACCAGTAACGCCAGAAACGGAAACAGCGGCGGGTCGGGCTCCAGCATCGGTGCCAGCAGGTGTCCCTCCATGTGGTGGACAGCCACGGCCGGCACCCCCCAGGCCCAGGCCAGGCTGCGCCCGGTGGTCGCACCCACCAGCAGTGCGCCTACCAGACCGGGACCCGCGGTGTACGCCACACCGCTGATTTCACTCATTTTAATTCCTGAACTATCAACGACTTGCTGCACGAGCGGCAGCAGCTTGCGTACATGGTCACGCGACGCCAGCTCCGGCACCACGCCGCCGTAACGGGCATGCAATTCGATCTGGCTGTACAGTGCATGGCCCAGCAGGCCGCGCTCCGCCGCATACAGGGCCACCGCAGTTTCATCACAGGACGTTTCGATGCCGAGCACGATCATGGTCAGTATGGTATGCGCCGGCGTTTGTTACACAAGGAAATTTTGCCTTTTTGTGTGGACGTGTATAGAATGCGCAGCCCCAATATAACCGCTGTAAGTACCGGAATTTGTATGCCAAATGTACGTGTAAAAGAAAACGAACCCTTTGAGATCGCGATCCGCCGTTTCAAGCGTGCCTGTGAAAAGGCCGGGATTCTGGCCGATGTCCGTCGCCGCGAGTTCTATGAAAAACCTACGCAGGAACGCAAACGCAAGATGGCGGCTGCCGTCAAGCGCACCCAGAAAAAGGTTTCCCGCGAACTCGCACGCCGCGTGCGCCTCTACTAACCAGTCCGCCCTTTCCCCGTATGTCCCTCAAGGACCGCATTCTGCAGGATGTCAAGGATGTCATGCGCGCCAGGGACAAGGAGCGCCTTGCTGCCATTCGCCTGATAACCGCGGCGATCAAGCAGCGCGAGGTCGATGAGCGTATCGAGCTGGATGACGAGCAGGTACTGCTGGTACTCGACAGGATGTGCAAGCAACGGCGCGAATCGATCAGCCAGTTTGAGAAGGCCGGGCGTGATGACCTGATCGCCAAAGAACTCAGTGAACTGGACATCATCCAGGGATACATGCCCAAACAACTCGATGATGATGAAATCGCCGCACTGATCGACGCCGCCATGGCCGATACCGGCGCTTCCTCCATAAAGGATATGGGGAAAGTCATGGGCCAGTTGAAGCCCAGACTGCAGGGCCGTGCGGACATGAGCGCCGTCAGCGCCATGATCAAGTCCAGACTCGGTTAACAAGTCATCCCAACAACCGCGCTGCAGCCAGCCCGAACAGAAAGCTGTTTTCGTCACGAATTCACAGAATGAAATAAAAAATTCATTCTGGTCCTGGCGTTCACCCCTGGTGTGGATCTGCACAACCCTGGTGTAGGAGCGGCGTCCCCGCCGCGATCAGGGTAGTCCTGTCAATGTATAACAATCGCGGCGGGGACGCCGCTCCTACCCCCGGGCTTTTTACGATGATCGTGTAAAACACGCGGCTTTCCTTCCAGGCCCGTCCCTTTTACCCTATTCCAAATGGCAGGACGGATACCCCAATCTTTCATCGACGAATTACTCAACCGCACGGATATTGTTGAGGTCATCGATGCGCGCGTCCCCCTGAAGAAGGCTGGACGTGAATACAAGGCCTGCTGCCCCTTTCACGGTGAAAAGACCCCCTCATTCACTGTCAGCCAGGTAAAGCAGTTTTATCACTGTTTTGGCTGTGGTGAACACGGCACGGCGATTACCTTCCTGATGGAGTATGAACACATGGAGTTCGTCGAGGCCATCGAGGAACTGGCGCACCGCGCCGGACTCGAGGTACCGCGCGAGGCGGGACACGAGCGACATACACCCTCGACACTGCCGCACTACGCCCTGCTGGAGCGTATCTCGGAGTATTACCAGACTCAGCTGCGCGAACACCCGCAGGCCAAACACGCCGTCGCCTACCTGAAGCACAGGGGACTGAGCGGTGACGTTGCCGCCCGCTTTCATATCGGCTTTGCGCCACCCGGCTGGGAAAATCTGGCCGCTGCGCTCGGTGCAGACAGCAAGGTAGAACAGCAATTACTGGAGCTTGGACTGACCATCAAGCGTGACGATGGCAACGGCGCCTACGACCGATTCCGTGACAGGATTCAGTTTCCTATTCATGATCGGCGCGGCCGCACCATCGGCTTTGGCGGCCGGGTACTCGATGACGGCACACCCAAATATCTCAACAGTCCCGAGTCACCGGTGTTTCACAAGGGCAAGGAACTCTACGGACTGTTTGAAGCACGCAAGGCCGTGCGCAACCTCGAGCGTGTCCTGGTGGTAGAAGGCTATATGGACGTTGTGGCGCTGGCGCAATTCGATATCAACTACAGCGTGGCGACACTCGGTACGGCCACGACACACGAACACCTTGAAAGTCTGTTTCGCACGGTGCCGGAAGTCGTCTTTTGTTTCGACGGTGACCGCGCCGGTCGCGAGGCTGCGTGGCGTGCACTGGTGAACACCCTGCCGGTGTTGCGGGATGGGCGTGAAGCACGCTTTCTGTTCCTGCCGGATGGCGAGGATCCCGATTCGCTGGTCAGAAAAACCGGCAGGGATGCCTTCGAAAAGCTTATCAAAACAGCTACACACCTCTCCGACTTTTTCTACGAGCGTCTGGCCAGTCAGCTGGATATCAGCAGCATCGATGGCCGCGCACGCCTGGTGACAGTGGCAAAACCGCTGCTGACCAGTTTGCCTGACAGCGTGTTCAGGCAGCTGATGATCGAGCGCCTGGCCGAGCTGGCCCATACCTCACCCGCCCGCGTTGACGCCCCCCCGGAGGGTGGGCAAAGTGGATCGGGTCCCGGGTCGACGGCAAATTCACCGGCCGATCAGCAGCGCTCAGGCAAAAAAAGCCCGGTCCGGCAGGCGATCGAGCTGCTGCTTTACCAGCCGGCGCTGGCAGCGGAGATCACACTCCCTGTGGATCTCGGCCAGTGCAGCCAGCCGGGTGTCCCCTTACTGATTGAAATCATTGAGTTACTTCAACGGCAACCGGAACTCAGTACCGCTGTCCTGCTGGAACACTGGCGTAACCACGAGGACGGCCGATACCTGAGCAGGCTGGCCTGCTGGACCCCGCCCCTGGACGATCTAAACCTGTCGGCCGATCTACAGGGCAATCTAAACGAAATAGAACGTCAACACATTGAAAAAAGGATAAATTATCTTGATTCAGAACACAAAAAGCGCGCCCTCAGCAGCGCAGAAATACAGGAATACGGCAAGCTGCTGCTGCAAAGTCATGCCGCACGCCAACACTGATCACATTTCGCAGCGATCAACCAGGCGCCTTGTTTACTAACTGGCTCAGCCCAATATACTGGTTTATACTGGTCGATTAATTTCGCACCCCTTGTGTACTTATTGGGCCATCGATTTGCCCGCGGATGACTATGGACAAGAAACAACAATCACGACTGAAACTGCTGATCGAAAAAGGCAAGGAGCAGGGTTTCCTGACCTATGCCGAAGTCAACGACCATCTGCCCGAAGATATTGTCGATCCACAGCAAATCGAAGACATCATCGGCATGATCAATGATATGGGAATCCTGGTACATGAAGTCGCACCGGACAGTGATTCCCTGCTGCTCGCCAGTACCAAGAATTCCGCCGATGAAGATGCCGCGGAAGAAGCCGCCGCCAACCTGGTGACCGTGGACAGTGAATTCGGCCGCACCACGGATCCGGTCCGCATGTACATGCGCGAAATGGGAACAGTTGAGCTGCTCACGCGAGAAGGTGAAATTGTTATCGCCAAACGCATTGAGGATGGACTCAACCAGGTGCTGACGGCACTGGCGTCATACCCGGAAACAGCGGCGACCCTGCTACGCGGATATGAACGCGTTGTTGCCGGTGAAATGCGCCTGAACGACCTGATCTCCGGCTTTATTGATCCGAATGCCGAAGAAGCCCAGATACCGGAACCTGAGCAGGTGCAGGCGTCGAGCTCCAGCAAGGATGACGATGATGACGAAGATGCCGATAGCGACGAACCGGTTGATACCGGTCCGGATCCTGAAGTGGCAAAGCAGCGGTTTGAGGAAATGGAAAAGCTGTACAGTCAACTGGTAGCCGCGAGCGCAAAGGGCGGTAAAAACCACGCGCGCATAGAAAAACTTCGCCAGCAATTATCTGAACAGATCAGCATGCTCAAACTGGTGCCGCGCATTATCGATATCCTGACGACCAACCTGCGCCATGCGATTACGCGTATACGCAACAATGAACGTAATGTCATGAACATCTGTGTAACCAGTGCCGGCATGCCGCGCAAGGATTTCATTACTTCATTTCCGAATAACGAAACCGACCTCGGCTGGATTGATGTACAGGCAACCGGCGGGCACAAATACTCCGCCTCGCTGGCCCAGTTCAAGGACGAGATACAGCGTACGCAGAACAAGTTGATTACTCTGCAGAACAACACGCACCTGAGCATTCCGGAAATAAAGGATATCAACCGTCGCATGTCCATTGGCGAGGCCAAGGCTCGGCGCGCCAAGAAGGAAATGGTGGAAGCCAACCTGCGTCTTGTTATTTCAATCGCAAAGAAATACACCAACCGCGGACTCCAGTTTCTGGACCTGATTCAGGAAGGCAATATCGGCCTGATGAAGGCAGTGGACAAATTCGAATACCGCCGCGGTTACAAGTTCTCGACCTATGCTACCTGGTGGATTCGGCAGGCAATTACGCGTTCAATTGCAGACCAGGCGCGCACCATCCGCATCCCGGTACACATGATTGAAACCATCAACAAGCTTAACCGTATCTCCCGGCAGATGTTGCAGGAGATCGGTCGTGAACCGACACCGGAAGAACTTGCTGAACGTATGGATATGCCGGAAGACAAGGTCCGCAAGGTGCTCAAGATTGCCAAGGAACCGATCTCCATGGAAACACCTATTGGTGATGATGAAGATTCGCACCTGGGTGACTTCATCGAGGACCAGAACATCGACTCGCCCATCGACTCTGCTTCAATGGAGGGTCTCAAGGAGGCTACCCAGGGCGTTCTGTCCGGCCTTACCCCGCGCGAGGCCAAGGTACTGCGCATGCGCTTTGGCATCGACATGAATACCGACCACACGCTGGAAGAGGTTGGCAAGCAATTCGATGTGACACGCGAGCGCATTCGCCAGATTGAAGCCAAGGCCCTGCGCAAGCTGCGCCATCCGACCCGCTCGGAACCGCTCCGCAGTTTTCTGGAAATCGACTAGAAAAAAAACGGCGTTGTTGTTTCCTGCAACGCCGTTATACTTTCCGCACATTTACAGGGCCTGTAGC
>Ga0210101_1000008_pt1 | contig 91184 bp, 78 predicted proteins | sample Muzzi_PWC_D1_FD_185534 | JGI IMG/M metagenome (GOLD analysis project Ga0210101, IMG submission 185534) | Wetland microbial communities from San Francisco Bay, California, USA, that impact long-term carbon sequestration - Muzzi_PWC_D1 (SPAdes) | ecosystem: Environmental > Aquatic > Marine >... | reverse complement strand
CTGGATGAACTGTTGCCCGCCAAGCTGGAAAAGATTGATGCGTCCAGAACACCGTCCATGTCCATCATTGCCACCAAGGGAACACTGGACTGGGCCTATCCTCCCTTTATTCTGGCATCAACAGCCGCCGCGCTTGGCTGGGAAGTGGAAGTGTTTTTCACATTCTACGGTCTGTTGCTGCTTAAAAAGGACCTGAATGCCGAGGTCAGCCCGCTGGGTAACCCGGCGATGCCAATGAAAATGCCATTTGGTCCGAAGTGGTTTCAGGATTTTAACTGGCCCATGCCAAACCTGCTGATGGCGGGTGTGCCCGGGTTTGAGAAGGTAGCCACCGGGCTGATGAAGAAGACCTTCAAGAACAAGGGCGTGGCCACGGTAGAGGAACTGCGTAGCCTGTGCCTGGAAGCCGAGGTCAAGATGGTCGCCTGCCAGATGACCGTTGATGTGTTCGGTTTCGATGCCAGTGAATTTATACCGGAAGTCACCGACTTCGTCGGCGCAACCTCGTTCCTCCCCGTTGCGCAGAAATCGGATGTTTGCCTGTTCATCTAGACGGGATCACGTATCACGGCCCTCCCGGCAGCTACTGAGACTGGCAGAACCCTTCACGCACCCAACCGTACCACTATGGCGTCTGACCTCAGGCGCCATCGCGCTTGTGAAACACGCCTGCAGAAGAATCAGGCGTGAGCAGGGCCCTGCCTGTTTGCGTCTACGCACATCGGGCACTATTTCGTTTAAACAGCCACGCGCAACATGCGATAATCAGCACTCGACACAACCGCACCCGGGGGGGATAGCTATGAATAGCAGGGAAGATATCAACGGCCAGGCACTTGCAGGCATGTCATCCGAAGCACTGCAGGCCTGGTTTGATCAACGCTTTGCCGAAAATATGGCTGCGGCAACCGAGAACAAGACGCCCAGACTCTCGATCATGGTCACCAAGGGGAGCCTTGACTGGGCCTACCCGCCCTTCATTCTGGGGGCAACCGCAGCGGCCATGGGCTGGGACACCACGCTGTTTTTTACCTTCTACGGCCTGGCGCTGCTAAAGAAGGATCTAAGCCCGCACATCAGTCCGCTGGGGAACCCCGCCATGCCGATGAAGATGCCGTTTGGTCCGCAGTGGTTCCAGGATGTCGAATGGAATATGCCCAACGTGTTAATGGCCGGCATCCCGGGCTTCGAGTCGGTTGCGACAACGCTGATGAAACAGACCATGAAAAACAAGGGCGTCGCCACCATCCCCGAACTGCGCGAATTGTGCATCGAGGCGGATGTCAGGCTGGTCGCCTGCCAGATGACCGTTGACCTGTTTGGCTGGAAGCAGGAGGACTTTATTCCGGAAGTCAGTGAATGGGCGGGTGCCGCCACCTACCTGACCTCGGCAAAGGGCGCCGACATCACGCTCTTTATCTGACCCGGAGACGGTCCCGCGCGTGGTCAGAGCTGCTGGTGGATAAACCGCTAGCTGCCGAGGTTTACTGATTCCGGCAGCGTGATCTGCATCTCCATCGGCAGGTGATCCGAAAGCGAGAAGCTCAGGGCCTTGACGTGGTCAACCTGCAGTGTCGGCGTGACCAGGATGTGGTCAATGTTGCGTAGCGGACGCCAGCTGGGAAAGGTGCACAGGCCATGGGTAGGTTCACTCATCATGGTACGGTTGATCAGGTAGTCCATTTCGGCGCTCTGTGAGTGGCAGTTCAGATCGCCCATTACAATCACATGGCGGTATTCATTGACGATCTCGCTGATGTAATCAAACTGGCGCAGTCGTGCACGCTGCCCCAGCGCCATGTGCAGGATCAGCACCACCAGTGATTCATGCCGGTGACCATAACGAACAAACAATGCACCGCGCCCGGGTATTTTACCGGGTAGACGGTGCTCGATTATTTCAGTGGGCTGAAAGCGGCTTAAAATGCCGGTACTGTGCCGGGCAAAGCGTCCGAAACGACGGTTGGTCTGATCTGACCAGAATGGCATATTCGCCTTTTCACTCAGGTACTCGGTGAGGTTGACATAGCCGCTGCGCAGACTGCCGGCATCGAGTTCCTGCAATCCGACGATGTCATAGTCTTTCACCAGCCTGGCAATGCGGTCAAGATTACTGAAGCGTTGCGCATGCGGCAGCACATGCTTCCAGCTGCGCGTGACGTAATGCCGGTAACGCGCGGTGCTGATACCGGCCTGTACGTTGTAGCTGAGCAGGCGTATGCGTTGTCCGGAATTGTCTGTCTCAGCCGCAGTCAGGCTGCGTTCAGACTTGTGGAACGGTGCGGTTGCTAGGTCGGACATACCAGTGTTCCCAGTTGCTCCGTCAATTTGATGTTCTCCCGGTAATCTACCGGGCAGTCGATGATGCTCACGGTGTTATTGGCAAGCGCTGCTTCAAGAATAGCCGGAAAATCCGCCGTGCGCTCGACCCGATAGCCCTTCGCCCCAAAGGATTCCGCATAGGCCACGAAATCGGGATTGCTGAAATGGACATTGGAAATTCGCTTGAACTGGTTCATTTGCTTCCATTCAATCAAACCGTAACTGCTGTCACTCCAGATCAGAATGACAATCGGAAGTTTACAGCGAATGGCAGTTTCAATTTCCTGTGAATTCATCATGAAACCGGCGTCGCCGGTAACGGCCACGACATGGCGCTCGGGGTGTACCAGTTTGGCAGCGATCGCACCAGGCACCGCAATGCCCATGCTCGCGAAGCCGTTGGAAATGATGCAGGTGTTCGGGTGTTCGCAGCGAAACATGCGTGCCATCCACATCTTGTGTGCGCCAACATCACAGACGACGATGTCCTCCAGATCCAGCGCCGTGCGCAGGTCCCAGATGATCTTCTGCGGTTTCACCGGAAAGTCCATGTCATCACGGTGCTGGTCCATCTCGCGCACCAGTCGCTCACGCAAGGGTCGTACGTGTGCGCCCTGGTGCGGCATCGCCAGTCGGGCAATGCGCTCGAGGCTCAGCCTGATATCGCCAATGACACCCACCGCGACCGGGTAGTGCGCATCGGTTTCAGCCGGTGAATAATCAATATGAATGATGGTGCGATCACGACCCGGATGCCACAGGTAAGGGTGATACTCCACCAGATCATAACCGACACAGATAATGACATCGGCCTGGTCAAAACCACAGCTGACATAGTCATTGGCCTGCAGGCCGGCACTGCCCAGCGCGCAGCGGTGCTTGAACGGGATCACGCCCTTGGCCATGAAGGTATTGGCTGCCGGGATATTCAGTTTTTCAGCAAACCCTGCCAGTTGCGCTGACGCACCGGAACGTACTACACCGTTACCTGCCAGGATCATCGGGTGCCTGGCGGTACTGATCAGCGCCGCGGCCTCGGACAGCTTCCCGGCGGAAGGCTCCGGTTCGCCGGGCTGCGTCACCGGCAACAGGTCGAGATCCACGTCCATTTCCGCTATGTTCTCCGGAAACTCGATAAAGGCCGCGCCGGTCTTTTCACTTTGTGCCAGTTTGAACGCCTTGCGCACCACCTCGGGGATGATGTCCGGATCCAGCAGGCTGGTCGAATACTTGGTGATCGGTTCAAATAGATTGGTCAGATCCAGCACCTGGTGGGATTCCTTGTGCAGCCGGTTGGTCCCGGCCTGTCCGGCAATTGCCACCAGTGGCGCATGATCCATATTGGCATCCGCCACACCGGTAATAAGATTGGTGGCACCCGGTCCGAGTGTGGCAAGGCAGACACCCGCGCGCCCGGTCAGGCGGCCATAGACATCCGCCATGAAGGCCGCACCCTGCTCGTGGCGAACGGTAATAAAGCGGATGGATGAACCCAGCAGGGCATCCATCACATCGAGGTTTTCCTCGCCCGGAATGCCGAAGACGTATTCAACGCCTTCGTTTTCCAGGCAACGTATAAAAAGATCGGCCGCCCTCACGGAAGGCGGCCGCTGTTGAATGCAGCAAGCATACTGATGAACGGCTTACTCGGTGGCCGTCTCTGCAGCGCTTGCCGCTGACGCCTGTCGTTCCTGATCGATCAGGTAGTCCATCACCTTGATGATATTTTCGTTGCTGCCCGCCAGGGAGCCGCTGGTACTGTATTTGCCGTTCACAATGATTGTTGGGACACCGCTGACGGCATAGCGCTGCGTCATGAGCCTGGCATTGTTTACCTTGACGGACACGGCAAATGAGCTGAATGTCTTCTTGAAGTCCGCTTCCGAAACGCCGTGTGTGACGAAAAACGCCTGCACAGCGGCTTCGTTGTTGATTTGTTTCCTGTCCTTGTGGATGGCATCGAACAGAGCGGGTGACAGCGTCTCCGTCACGCCCAGAAATTCCATCGTGTAGTAAGCCTTGGCGAGCAATTCCCAGGACGGTCCGACGATGGCCGGCATCTGAACGAATTCCACATCATCCGGTTTACTGGCCAGCCATTTCTCGATAAAAGGCTCGAGGTGATAACAATGCGGGCAGCCGTACCAGAACAGTTCCACGACCTCGATCTTGTCTCCGCTGCTGGTCGGTTGCGGATTGGCCAGCGCCTGGTATTGCTTGCCTTCCGTATAACCCTCAGCCAGCACGGTTGTCGCCAGTAAGGCGGGGATAACCAGTGTCAGCAACCACCGAATCAGTAAATTCATACACACTACTCCTTGGTTAGTGACCTGTTCAATTATACAGCCTGCCTTAAAAAAGCCGCCTGAACACATCACAGGTTTATCGACAGCATCTTGCGACCGCAGTTCCGCATCAGCACAGGCGCTTTGACTGATACCGCCGTCTCCAGTCCATCGGTAAAAAGCGAGTGAGCGCCTGAGTAGTCGCTTGCAGGCGCCGGAACGGATTACTGGTCCGGGCCACAACCCCGACAGGGTATAGACGCGTTCATGGCCCCTGGTGGCTTTGTGTACATTGCAGCCTCGCTCGGCAGGGCGTACGACCCGTTACGCGCGAACCCCTGACGGGCTCGAGCAGGGCAAAACCTGCCTGCCTAGTGCAGACCCTGGATATAACTGGCCACAGCGCGAATTTCACGGTTGGTCATGCGTGATGCCAGGATCTGCATCATTTTGACGGAGTTTTCATTGACGCGCTTGCCCTCTGCAAAACCGTGCAGTTGACTCTCGACATAGGCCGCATGTTGACCACGTAAAGCCGGGTAGTTGGCGCCCGGGTTGCCTGCGCCGCTCGGCCCGTGGCAGCCCATGCAGGGTGCGACCCCGCTTTCTGCATTGCCGCTTCGATAGATTTTCTCTCCCAGTTCAACCAGTGCGGGGTCGGCGGCACCGATCGTGACTTCCTGGCTGGCAAAGTAGGCGGCAAGATCCCGGGCATCCTCTTCAGACAGCCCCTCGACCATGCCCTGCATGGTGTCGTTCATCCGCTCGCCACTGTGAAAGTAGAGCAGTTGCTTGACCATGTAATCTTCGTGTTGCCCGGCCAGTTTTGGCCATTGCGGGTTGAGGCTGTTGCCGTCCGCGCCATGGCAGGCAGCGCAACTGGCTGATTTGGTCTTGCCAGCCTCGGCGTCACCCGAGGGCTTGGTATCGGTCACGGCGTTCACCTGAGAGACCATCATGGAGGCAAGCAAAGACATTGTAATAGCGAGGTAATTCTTCATTTCTGAACTGCTCCTGTAGCCGTCTATCCGGCTGTTGACTGGCATTTGACCAGTCTGGCATGGATTATCAGCTGCACACTGGCGAAAAAGGGTTCTTTTTATACCTGCAGGGAGACAGTGGGTCAACTGGCCAAAAGCAGGAGACTGTCCTGGCCTTGCCTGCTAACAGACTCACCCTGCCGCTTTTCAATGCGACTCAAGTCGCGTCTAATGCATCGTTCACCATGAATAATCCCTACCAGCAAACACGTTTCATCCTCGGGACACCGGATACCCGGCATGCGCCACCGGACACCGGTGTCGAAGTGGCCTTTGCCGGCCGCTCCAATGCCGGCAAATCCAGCGCCCTGAACGTGCTCACCGGGCAGCGGACACTGGCGCGTATCAGCAAGGCACCCGGTCGTACCCGGGAGATCAATTTTTTTCATGTCCGCGAGGACGTCCGGCTGGTCGATCTGCCTGGCTATGGCTATGCCAAGGTCTCAAAAACCATCAAGGATCAGTGGCAACACAATATCTCCAGCTACCTGGAAACCAGGCAATCGTTGTGCGGTGTGATTCTGCTCATGGATGTCCGCCATGCCATGAAAGACGTCGACCAGCAGGTCCTCAGATGGTGCAGGAGCGCCGACCTGCTCACCCACGTGTTACTCACCAAGTCTGACAAGCTCAAACGCGGCCCGGCGAAGGCAACCTTGTTTCAAACCCGTAAACTGCTGCACACGTTGCACCCGGAATCCAGTCTCCAGTTATTCTCGGCACATACGCGCGAAGGCTGCGAGGCGCTACAGCAGGTACTGGACCAGTGGCTGGGAATTTAGCAATCAGGGAGCGCCGTCCCCGGCGCGATTGGTATCGTGAGCCGCGATTCGCACCGGGAGCGGCGCGCCTACCGGCTCATTTTATTCCGTGTGAAACACGTGCATAAAAAAGCCCCGGCAAAGGGGGATATTGCCGGGGCACTTAAATAACCTGGCTCGCATCGAACCAGGCAGGAGACAACCCACTCAGGGAGGGGAGCGGGGTATGGCGCCTCCATGCCTTTATGACGCCCTGCACTGCATTTGGTTCCCGCCCGGAAAGACAGTTCTTGAAATAAATAATATATAGATAACTATTGAAATATATAGTATTAACTAATATATAAGTTAATTAAAACAATATATTATAATATCAACAAATAACAAGCTATGCATCCTGTATTCAGCGCATGACCATTGGATGTCACACCCGGCTTGATATCCAACAGATTCAAAAAATCACAATGTATTCACTATAATTAGTGTCTAATAAATCTTTATAAGTAACAAATACAACAGGTTAAATTATGGATGCCTGAAAAGGCGTTTAATCACAGCCACTCTAATGTGCCTCATCCCAGTTGGTCCCCACTCCGATGTCCACCAGCAACGGCACCCTGAGTGAAGCCGCACCACACATGCGTTCGGTGATGGGTAGCTTTGCCGCCTCCACGTCTGCCTCGGCCACCTCGAAGACCAGCTCATCATGCACCTGCATAATCATGGTGACATCCAGATCGCAGTCACTCTTCAGCCAGTGATGCATCTCGATCATGGCGCGTTTGATGATGTCGGCGGCCGTACCCTGCATGGGTGCATTGATGGCCGTCCGCTCGGCGGCGGCGCGCAGCTGGCCATTGCGGGCCTTGATATCCGGCAGATACAGGCGTCGCCCGAACACGGTTTCCACGTAGCCCTGCTGGCGCGCCTGTTCCCGCGTGGCCTCCATGTAGTCGGCTACACCCGGATAGCGCGCAAAATATACATCGATATATTCCTGGGCGGCGCCACGCGGGATCCCCAACTGCTTCGCCAGACCAAACGCGGACATGCCATACATCAGGCCAAAGTTGATGGCCTTTGCAGAGCGACGCTGGTCATTAGTGACGGTTTCCGGTGCGACCCCGAAGACCTCTGCCGCCGTCGCGCGGTGCACATCCTGGCCCCTGGAAAAGGCCTGCAGCAAGCCGTTATCCGAGGACAGGTGCGCCATGATGCGCAGCTCGATCTGGGAGTAGTCAGCTGCCAGCAGCAGCTTGCCCGCCGGGGCTACAAAGGCCTGGCGAATGCGCCGCCCGGCTTCGCTGCGTACCGGTATATTCTGTAAATTCGGGTCTGAGGACGACAGGCGTCCGGTCGCCGCCACGGCCTGGTGGTAGGAGGTATGCACCCGCCCGGTGCGGTCACACACCTGCTGCGGCAACGTGTCCGTATAGGTAGATTTCAGCTTGCTCAGCGAGCGGTACTGCAGTATCAACCGCGGCAACGGGTAGTCCAGCGCCAGTTCCTGCAACACGGATTCCGCAGTCGACGGCGCCCCTTTCGGGGTCTTGGCCAGCACCGGTAACCGCAGTTTGTCAAACAACAGCGCCTGGATCTGCTTCGGCGATCCCAGGTTAAACGGCTGACCGGCCTCACGGTGCGCCTCCTGCTCGATGTCTGCGATGCCTTGAGCCAGCTCGACACTCTGTAGCGCCAGCATGTCGGTGTCGATGACAACGCCGGTTTGCTCCATGTCCGAGAGGACCGTCACCAGCGGCATTTCGATGTCGGTGAAGATCTTCTCCAGTGCCGGGATCGCGGTCAGCTGCGGCCACATGGCCGCATGCAGCTGCCAGGTTATGTCCGCATCTTCTGCCGCATAGGGTGCAGCCGTCTCGATGGGCACCTCATTGAAGGTAAGCTGCCTGGCGCCCTTGCCTGCCACATCCGAGTACTTGATATTGCTATGTCCAAGGTATTTCAGTGCCACGGAATCCATGTCATGACGCACGGCCGTACTTTCCAGGACATAGGACTCCAGCATGCTGTCGTAGCGCATGCCATCCAGCGTGATTCCATGGTTTGCCAGCACATTACGATCATATTTAATGTGATGTCCAATTTTATATATCACACTATTTTCAAGCAGTGGCCGCAGCAAGGACAACACCTCTTCGCGATTCAACTGGGTCGGTGCACCGGGGTAATCATGTGCCAGTGGGACGTACGCGGCCTCGTTGGCGGCGACCGCGAAGGACACACCCACGATGCGCGCCGCCATGTAGTCAAGACTGGTCGTCTCGGTGTCAAAGGCGAACCCGCCGGCCTGCCGCAGACGCTCCAGCCAGGCGTCCAGTTGTTCCCGGTTCAGCACCGTCTCATAGTCAGGCCCGGCAGCTGCCGCCACGGTATTGCCGGCAGGCTCGGCGATGTCCATCGAATGAGTGTCCAGCTCTTCCAGCAGCCGCTTGAAATCGAGCGCTCTATACAGCTCACGCAGGCGTGCAACATCCGGTGGCTGCACATGCAGGCCTTGTGGAGTGGTATCCAGTTCGACGTCGCAACGAATGGTTGTCAACTCGCGCGACAGCGGCAACATGTCAAGGTGTTCTCGCAGGCTTTCACCCACCTTGCCCTTGATGTCCCCGGCATGGGCCATGAGGTTATCGAGCGTGTCGTGGGTCGCCAGCCAGTTGGCCGCTGTTTTCGGTCCGACCTTGGGCACGCCCGGAATATTGTCGGAGCTGTCGCCTGTCAGGGCGAGGTAGTCAATGATCTGGGCCGGTTCGACACCAAACTTCTCCTTGACGCCGGCACTGTCGAGCGTGGTGCGCGACATGGTGTTCACCAGCGTCACGTGGTCATTGACCAGCTGGGCCATGTCCTTGTCCCCGGTCGAAATAACCGTCTCCAGACCCAGGCGCGTCGCCTGGCTGGCGAGTGTACCGATGACATCGTCGGCCTCCACGTCTGCGACCTGCAGCAATGGCAGGCCCATGGCGCGCACCAGTGCATGCAGGGGTTCGACCTGTGCGGCCAGTTCCTCCGGCATGGACGGACGATTCGCCTTGTATGCTTCGTACAGGTCGTGGCGGAAGGTCTTGCCGCGTGCATCGAAGACCACCGCCATCAGTTCCGGTTGATACTCCTTGATCAGGCTGCGCAGCATATTGGTGACACCGTACACAGCACCGGTCGGCATGCCGCGTGAATCCGTCAATTTCTGCAAATTCGGGACATGGAAGGCACGGTAAAGGTAGGAGGACCCGTCAACCAGCAACAGCGGTCGGGATTGTTTCTCGGACATGATTCACTTTATGCTTGAAGTACAGGGTGGCAAAGGCCGCCATGGTACCATTATTGGCCTGTCGGGCCTCAACCACCGTTATCCCCGCAATGGCCGCTGCCACAGGAACCATAACAATGCCCAGATACCTGCTGCTTATCCTGCTACTTGCCAGCCCGTTAACCCTGCTGGCGGCCCAGCAACCAGAACCCGAAGACCTGCAACCGCTGCCCGAGGTACCGCCACCCGCACTGCCGGAGGACGCACCGCCGCCGCCCACGGGGCTGGAGGATGAAGGCCTGGAGCCGGAAGTAAAGATCATCAAGCGCCGCGATGCGGTCATCGAGGAATACCGCGTCAATGGCCGCCTTTACCTGGTCAAGGTGATGCCGCGCTTCGGACCACCCTACTACCTGTACGATCGTGACGGCAACGGTTCGCTGGAATCGCGCCTGCTGTCGCTTGAACCGGCGCCGATGGTGCCCAACTGGATACTCTACAGCTGGTAGGCACAACGTCCGCCGTGACCTTTCAGGGCATCGCATCTGACGCCCGCATTGACCGGATATCAAGAGAAGTTCTACAAGAGAATGTACCTGCGCCTGCAAGCACTCGCTGACACACTGGATCGGCTTGCCGAGAAGACCGGGCGGATCATCAGCTGGCTGACGCTGGCCATGGTACTGACCACCGTCAGTATCGTCATCCTGCGCTACCTGTTCAACAGCGGTTCCATCGCCCTGCAGGAGTCGGTGACTTACCTGCACGCCACGGTTTTCATGCTGGGAGCTGCCTATACGCTGAAGCACGATGCCCATGTGCGCGTCGATATTATTTACCAGACACTGACGCCGCGCGCACGTGCCTGGGTAGACCTGCTGGGTACCTTGCTGCTGTTGCTCCCGGTATGCCTGTTCATACTCTACAGCAGCATGGGCTACGTCAGTGCGGCCTGGGCGATACAGGAAGGTTCACGCGAAGCCGGTGGCCTGGATGGCGTATTTCTGCTGAAAACGGCGATACCGGCCATGGCAGTCCTGCTACTGCTGCAGGGCTGTTCAATGCTGCTGCGCAATATGCTGGTGATTGCCGGTCAACCGCCACCACGGGGTCAGGACACCGGCCTGGACCAGGAGCTCTAGGGCATGGGTGACCTGATCCCCCTGCTGCTGTTTATCGTTGTCTGCATCGTGCTGATGGCCGGCTACCCGGTGGCCTTTTCCCTGGCGGGTACGGCGCTGGTATTTGCCTGGATCGGGCAACTGGCGGGCGGCTTTGACGCGGCCTTTCTCGATGCGCTTCCCAACCGCCTGTATGGCATCATGACGAACGTCACCCTGATAGCTGTACCGCTATTCGTCTTCATGGGTGTCATGCTGGAGCGTTCACGGGTGGCAGAAAGCCTGCTCGACACCATGGCAGAGCTGTTCGGGCATTTGCGCGGCGGTCTCGGCTACTCGGTCACCCTGGTGGGCATGCTACTGGCCGCCAGTACCGGCATTGTCGGTGCCACCGTGGTGACGATGGGCCTGCTGTCCTTACCCACCATGTTGCGGCGCGGTTATGACCCGCGTATTGCCAGCGGTGTCATTTGCGCTTCCGGTACCCTTGGCCAGATCATTCCGCCCTCGATTGTGCTGGTGCTACTGGGTGACGTGCTGTCATCGGCCTATCAGCAGGCACAACTGGAGATTGGCATTTACTCGCCGGAGACGGTATCCGTGGGTGACCTGTTCAGCGGCGCCCTGATCCCGGGCCTGCTGCTGGTGACGCTGTATCTGCTCTACCTGGTATTTGTCGCCTGGTTGCGCCCCGACGCAATGCCGGCCATCACAGACAAAGGTGCAACAACCAGCACCCATAACAGTTTGCTGCAACGCGTCATCTACAGCCTGCTACCACCACTGCTACTGATCATTGCCGTACTCGGTTCCATTCTCGCGGGCATTGCCACACCCACCGAGGCGGCCTCGGTGGGCGCTGTCGGTGCGATTCTGCTGGCCATGTCACAACGCCAGTGCACGCTTGCCATCATGCAGGAAGTCATGCGCAGCACCACACGCATCAGCTGCATGGTGTTTTTGATCCTCATCGGTGCCTCGGTATTTTCACTGGTATTCCGCGGCTTCGGTGGCGATGAAGTGGTTGCCGGCGTGCTCAACAACCTGCCGGGCGGCAAGTTCGGCGCCCTGCTGGCAACCATGTTATTGATGTTTCTGCTGGGTTTCGTGCTCGATTTTATCGAGATTACCTTCGTCGTCGTCCCCATCGTCGGCCCGGTGCTGCTGGCCATGGGGGTAGACCCGGTGTGGCTGGGCATCATGATCGCCCTGAACCTGCAAACCTCGTTCCTGACCCCCCCCTTCGGATTTGCGCTGTTTTACCTGCGCGGCGTGGCCCCCGCCGAGGTCAGCACCCGGCAGATCTATGCCGGGGTTGCGCCTTTCATAGGCCTGCAGCTGCTGATGCTGTTGATGCTCGCCATCTGGCCCGGCATTGCCACCTGGCTGCCCGGCATCATTTACCTGGATTGAAACAGCAGGCGGCTTTGCAGCCTCATCGCCTTCGTGCGAGAATCCTGCACACAAGGCATTACACGAGGATCGTCCGATGATCTCTACACCACGTTTCATGCTTGCCATCGCATTGCTTCTGACGCCGCTTACAGCATGGTGTGCCAACACTGACACCTGGATCGATACCGTGACCCTCGGATACGGCAAGGAATCGAATACCGATGATGCCGACATCTACCAGCTCAGCATGCAGCATCGCTGGGACCTCACCTGGTTTAACGGCGGCGCCTGGTATGTTGGCGGTTACTGGGATGCGGGGCTGTCCTATGTGGATGCCAATGCTGGCAGCGGCGAAAACGGCGACCTGTTCGACCTCAGCCTGATTCCGGTGCTGCGCTGGCAGCGCGATGCCAGCCTGTCCAGCGGCGTATCCCCGTTTGCCGAGGCCGGCATTGGCCCGCACCTGCTGTCGGAGACCCGGCTGGCTGACCAGTCATACTCGACGGCCCTGCAAATTGGCACCCTGGTCGGCTTCGGTATTGGCTTTGGGGAACGCGGCCAGTACGAACTCTCGTACCGCTACCAGTACATCTCCAATCTTGATATCAAAAAGCCCAACGACGGCATGAACCAGCACCTGCTGCGTCTGGGTTATGTCTTTTGAGAAATGAATAGCATCAGACCCGATATTACCGGTGCAGGTGCACCTCAGCCACCCCGCACATTGAGATAGGTACGTTCCGAGATATCGTGCCAGGCAACCACCTGCTGCCTGAAGCGCTGGTAGGATTCGTATACTTTCGCGGATAACGCATCCCCGGCGGCAATTTCCGCAACAACCTCCTCCGAAATCTGGCGTAACTTATCCAGTACCGGTCCCGGAAATTCACGCACGTCGACATGGTGCTCGTCGATCAGTGTCTGCAGTGCCGTGTTGTTACGCGCCGTGTACTCCGCCAGCATGTCGGCATTTGCGACGCGGCAGGCATTGCTCACGATGCTCTGCAAGTCTGCGGGTAGTGACTCGAATGCCTGTTTGTTGAACAGGCATTCAAGCGTGGTGCCCGGTTCATGCCAGCCCGGGTAATAGTAGTATTTCGCCGCCTTGTACAAACCAAACGCGAGGTCGTTATAGGGCCCCACCCATTCCGTCGCATCGATGGTGCCGGACTGCAAGGAGGTAAAAATTTCTCCACCGGGCAGATTGACCGGTGTACCGCCCGCCCGCTTCAGTACTTCGCCACCGAGCCCGGGTATGCGCATCTTTAATCCCTGCAAATCCTCGACACCGTTTATTTCCTTGTTAAACCAGCCGCCCATCTGCATGCCCGTGTTACCGGCGGCGGCCGGTAACACGCCGAATGGCGCATAGACTTCCGCCCAGAGCTGCAGGCCGCCGCCGTAAAACAGCCAGGCATTCATTTCCTGTGCGGTCATGCCGAAGGGCACGGCGGCAAAAAACTGCGCCGCTTCAATCTTGCCTTTCCAGTAATAGGCCGCACCGTGCCCGAGCTCGGCCGTGCCACTGGAAACGGCATCAAAAACCTCGAATGCCGGCACCAGTTCGTTCGCACCGTAGACCTTTACCGTGAGCCGGCCGCCACTCATCTCGCCGATCAAACGTGCCAGGCTGTTCGCACCGGTCCCCAACCCGGGGAAATTCTTTGGCCAGGTAGTTACCATTTTCCAGCGATAGCTCTGCTGCCCGGATGCCACACCGGTGGCTGCCGGAGTCGATTCCTGACCACAGCCGCTGAGTAATCCGCCCGTCAGCAAGGCGCCCGTCCCTGCCGTGCCCAGAAATTGTCGTCGTTTCATAACCGCCCCTGTGATCAATGCATTAAACCGCATAGTGTACTGTGGATACGCGCGAAACGCTGTTGCTGCCTGACTCCGAGAGTCAATTTTCCGTCTGCGATTAACCCACAGTTAGCCTTGATATTACGGACTCTTATGACATAGTATTCAACGGACGCATCCGGTATAAGGCCTAGCGTACTAAATTATAAGTTAATATTAAGTCAGCACACGCACGCAACCCGTCAGGCAAAAGAGGATGCACATGATCAAGGGGAGCCCGGGGCGCAAACATGTCGAGTGATCTCAAAGGCATTCGTGCACGTTTCATCTCTCTGATTATCACGGGTTTATTGCTTGCCCCACTGGCCGGGCTGGCAAGCGCACTGCTGTTTGGCCTGGTCACACCATCAGAACTCCAGGCTGACCGGACCCTTGTCATCATGACGACCTTTGTGGTCCTCATGGCCTGCTGGGCCTATATTCATTTTTCCAGATACTTCAGCCCGTTAACCTACGCAAAGGGACACTATCCGCTAACAGGCAACCTGCCTGATCAGCAGCAGCGGCGGCTGGCACGTTTCGGGCGTGACTACTGGTGCTTCTTCCTGCTGTATGCGCTGGCAATCCCGCCGCTGTTTTTTCTTGCCATCGAGAAACCCGTCACCAGTGCCGCGGGCACCTTCCTGCAATTGCTACTGCTGCAACTGTCGGTGATGGCGCTGGTCGGTCTGCCCGGCTACCAGCTGGCGCTGGACCAGATTGGCAAACTCGCCGGCCATCTGAGCCTGCACACCATACAGGTCAGCCTGAAATCAAAGATCATGCTGCTGGGTGGTTTTGTGCCGCTGCTGTCCTACAGCATGCTGATGAATTATTACTGGCAACAGACCGGCAACCTGACCGCCGGCCACATGGCTATCTGGCTGACACTGGTGTGCCTGACCGGCCTCATTACGCTGTTTTCGATACGCAGCGTCGCGCAGGCTCTGGAACCGATGCAGGACCTGATTATGCGCAGCGGCGCATCATTGCACGCCGAACTGGCACGGCTGGAGCCACAATCGACCGACGAAATCGGATTGATGACGCAAACGCTCAGCAAGTTGTTCCGGCGTCTTGGCGAGCAGGAGTCACACATGCGCGCCATTGTTGAAACCGCCGCCGAGGGCATCATCGTGGTGAACCATGCAGGCCGGGTGGACACCTTCAACCCGGCCGCTGAAAAACTGTTCGGCTACCTTGCGGCAGAAATCCGCCAGCAGCCGCTGAAACTGCTGTTGCCGACACTGCTGGATGCCACCGGCAAGCCACGCGTCACAGAATCCGAATGCGAAATTACCGGCTATCACCGTAACGGCACGGCCATGCAGATGTCAGTACGCGTCAGCGCCATGCACATCAGCGGCGAACGCCTGTTCACCTGCCTGGTCGCCGATATAACCCGGCGCAAGGCCATGGAAGACCAGCTGCGTGATGCCGAATGCCGCTACCGCGACCTCGTGGAGACAGCGCATGACATGGTATGGACCCTGGATACCGAAGGCCGTCTGACCTATCTAAACAAGGCCTGCGAGAGCATCTACGGCCATCCGGCCGATGCCATGCTGCACCATCAACTGCATGAATACCGCTCACCCGGTCATGCGCCGATCGACCAGGAAGCCATTAAACAGCTGCTGCAGGGTGAGGAAATCGTACAGTTTGAAACGGTTCACCTTGATTGTGACAGCAAGCCGCATTTCCTCAGTTTCAGCGCCCGCTCGCACAAGGATGCCAGCGGGCAAGTCACCCGCATCAGCGGCACCGCACGTGACATCACCGAACAAAAGGCGTTTCAGCACCAGCTTTCCTATCATGCCGAGCATGATCCGCTCACCGGCATGTTCAACCGGCGCTACTTCCAGGAAGAACTGGAACGTACCGTGGCACGCGTGGCACGCAACAGCTCCGACTGCGCCCTGTTTTATATCGATCTCGACCAGTTTAAATATATCAACGACACCCTCGGCCATGCGGCCGGTGACCGCCTGCTGGTCGATGTCGCCACCTTGCTGTCATCTCACGTTCGCGAAGGCGACTTACTGGCACGTTTTGGAGGAGATGAATTTACCCTGCTGCTCTACAACATTGACAAGCAGGACGTGCTGCGGGCGGCGGACAACTTCCGCACCCTGTGTGACAATTACCGCTTCAATGCGGATGAGAAGACCTTCACTATCAGCTGCAGCATTGGCATTGTCATGATCGACACCACGGTTGCCACTGCCGAAGAGCTGCTGTCCCATGCCGATATGGCCTGCAACCTGGCGAAGCAACAGGGGCGCAACCGCGCCAAGCTCTATGACCCGGCGGATCTCGGCAAGGCCGACATGGCGGCTGACATGAACTGGGCCTCACAGGTACGTGATATGCTTGAGCACGACAAGTTCCAGCTGGTGTATCAACCGATCGTTGCGACCGTTGACGGCACGGTGAATGACTATGAAGTGCTGGTACGCATGATCTGCAATGACGGGCAGATCATCTTGCCGGGTGGCTTTATGCCGGCGGCAGAGCGATTCGGGCTGATTCACAGTGTCGATCGCTGGATCGTCAGCCGGGCGATCAGGCAGCTGGCCAACCTGCATGCCTGCGGACATCGCACCAGTTTCTCTATCAACCTGTCCGGCAAGGCGTTTGAGGATGCCGCGCTGCTGTGCCTGATACAGGACCTGCTCGACAGCACCGGCCTCGATCCGGCGTGGGTGACGTTTGAAATTACCGAGACCGCCGCCATTGCCAACCTCACCGCAGCCGAGGAATTCATTACCGCACTGAAAGATATTGGCTGCCAGTTTGCACTGGACGACTTCGGCTCGGGCTTTTCCTCCTTCGCCTACCTGAAGCACCTGCCGGTCGACAAGCTCAAAATCGACGGCGCCTTTGTAAAAGGCATGGCGCACAGTTCGGTTGATCAGGCCATGGTCGAATCCATGAATCAGGTCGCCCATGCACTCGGCAAGCGCACCGTTGCAGAGTGTGTAGAGAATGATGAGACCCTCGTACTGCTCAGGGAGATGGGCGTCGACCTGGCACAAGGAAACTACCTTGGGCGCCCTGAACCTGTCGCGGTGATCCTCGTCCAGCCCGGTCAGACCACCGCGGCAATTGCACGACCACCCCAGGCAGGGTAGCCATCACCGGCTTGCGGCTGACAGCCCGGGTTAATTAATTTTTCACCCCGTTGCGTAGCTCCCACTGCCTGATATTCTCCCGCGCATCCCGAAAATAGGCGGTCCGTTTGAGGAGTGCGAGCACGAGGCTGTTGAGAATGCGCCCCGGGGTACGCATGGGCCGGAGGACATCGAAGAAAAGTACCACGCGCTGCTGGTCGGTATTGTTCTGCACCTCGTGTTCGAAGGAATCGTCGAACACAATGCACTTGCCCTCATCCCAGTGGAGTATCCGGTCATCCACCCTGATCCAGCACTGATCGCGCTGCTCCGGGATAATGAGCCCGAGATGGATGCGGACGATGCCATTGGTCGGGCCCTTGTGTGGCGGTATGCGGTACCCGGCCTTGAGAATCGAGAACCAGGCATTCTGCAGGTCCGGGCACCTTTCCAGCAGTTTCGTGGTCTCGGGACAGTGTTCGCAGTTGCTGTCGATGCGATGGCCCAGGCCGTAGAAAATGTAGGTCTTCCAGTTGTCGCCCTTTGAGATGCGCTTCTGGTCCGGCGAGATATCATGAAACGAGGGCAGTGATTCCCGCTGTTGCAGTACTACATCCAGTTCCGCACGGATCTTTTCCCAGTTGGCCTCGAAATCCCTGATCCACGGGAAGACGGCAGGATCGAACACCGGTGCATCACCGATCAGCGACTGATGACTGATGAAGCGGTCGGTCAGACGCATAACACGTTTGCCGATTTTCTTCACCCAGCTACGGCGCAGCTTGTGTATCCCTGTGGCGGTTAACATGTGAATACCTGCCTGATCAGTTGAGGGCGAACCCCGGCAGCCTTGACATGCATTGCCGGGTCATCAAATCGTATCATAGGCAGAATCCGCAAACCGACGACAGGCACAGGAGCAAAAGAATAGCATGCAGATTACAGACCGCTTCCCCGACTTTTTCGTCATCGGCGCCCCGCGTTGCGGTACCACGGCCATCAGCAAGTACCTGTCGAAAAACCCGCATATCTGCTTTTCCCGACCCAAGGAACCGCATTTTTTCTCCATCACGCTGCAGGAGAAGCCGGATGCGGAAATCAACAAAGACTACCTGGAACTGTTTTTCCCTCACTGCAGCGGGACGTACCAGGCACTCGGAGAAGGCTCGGTCTCCTACCTCTATTATCCGCAGGCAATAAAACGTATCCAGCAGCTGAATCCGCAGGCCCGGTTCATTGTAATGGCCCGCAATCCGATCGACATGATTCATTCCTATCACGCGCGGCTACTGGCCATTCTGGATGAAGACGTGGAGGATTTCGCAACCGCCTGGGGACTCCAGGAGGCCAGGGCGCGGGGTGAGCATCTGCCCGCACACTGCCGCACCCCTTACCTGCTGCAGTATGCGCAAATCGGCAGGATCGGCGCGCACGTCGAGCAACTGTTTCACACCGCCGGGCGTGAGCATTGCCATGTAGTCCTGTTCGATGATTTCGTCAGCGATACGCTCGCCAGTTACCGGCGTGTACTGGACTTCATCGAGGTGGACTACGATGGCCGGACTGAATTTCCACCCGTGGAAGTTTCCAAGTTCTACCGCTACCGCTGGCTGCACCTGCTGCTGAAGCGCCCACCCATGAGGGTGGTTAAATACAGCCTCAACATCGAACAGCGCGCGCGCCGCAAGGGCAGGAAAAAATCCCGGGTAAAACGAATCCGTAAATGGCTGCTCGGAAAGAACACTGTGGTCAGAAAGCGGCCGCCGCTGGAACCGGCAATGCGCAGCCTGATGAGAGAAACATTTGCCGCGGATATTGAAAAGCTCGGTCGCTTGCTGGATCGTGACCTGAGTCACTGGCGATAACACCGGCTCCTGATGCGCTTTCAACCTGATAATAACGGATGCTGACCCAACTTATTTACTAGCCACGGAAGCACACGGAAAAACACGGAAGAATAAATACTATAAAATTCTTTTTTCCGTGTAATTCCGTGTGCTTCCGTGGCAATCCAGTCCGTCTTTGTTAGATTGAGGCTGTACTAGCGAAAAACTCCGCGACGATACAGTCTCCACACCAGCCCCCAGCTGTACAGCAGGGGATGACGGCGCATTTCAGGGGTCACATCGATATGAACTCCGCTGTGACGCTCCAGTTTCCAGGCAATGTAATCAATGCCACCCTGAAAGGTAAAACTTGCCTTCATCAGTCTCAGCAGCGACAGCAGCTTGCCCTGCAAGCGGCGCAGCAACCAGTACAGGCGTCCCAGCATTCGGGTGTGCTGCGGCATCCGTACACAGTAGCGCAACGGGTCACCCGGCAGTCGCGTGATACTGAAGGGTAAGGCATCCATGGCCAGGGCGGTGACCGCAGCATAATGCTCCTTCCAGGATGCGTAGATATGAACGCCGCGCCCTGGCTGCTCCGCACGCAATTCAGCACGGTAGCTGAAGGCCAGTCCCTGCTGCCAGATTGTGGCACTGTCCAGCGTCTCGGGCAGGACAGGCAGTACCCGGGTCAGGAACGTCATGACGGCCTGCGCAAGTGCCTGCTGAACCCTTCGGCCGGTCTCCCCGTCGCGACGGTAGAGCAGTCCACAGGGTTGTGAAAACCGGCCCCACAGGTAGGAATGGAAACATCGCGGAGAGGTACCGAATTCCAGATCACGCATTGAGATAATGGCAACCTTGGCGCGAACCCTGTTGCCGTCAACCTCGACCTCGAGGTAGTAGACGTTGGGTGGTAACAGTCGGTTGAAAAGCGCCGGGGAAAATTTGCCATAGGCCTTGCGGTAGTTGTCAACCACCAGATAGAGATCGACGACTCCATCCAGCATGTCACCACTACGCAGACTGGAGCCATAGAACAGCATGGCATCGACGGCCTCGTTATAACGCCCCAGAAGGACGTCGCGCAACGCCAGCAGTTCACTGCTGCGGGTCCGGGGCATACTTGAAGCCAGCAGCCTTGTCAGCTGCTCAAACGCGTCTGCGCTGCCCATCATGATCGGTCATGTGACTGGCAAACCGTCCGGCTAGTGGGTAAACCAGCGTGCCGCCAGCGTTTGTTTTGCGCGCGTCAGATCGATTTCTGTCAGCCAGGATCGCAGCGGGCCCGAGGAGACACGTGAATAGATCCCCATGGCCAGCCGGACGAGCAGAAACAGACTCGATAGCAGCGTCCAGATGGCGACGGCCTCCAGACCCAGGTCCGGACGCCCCGACAACAGGCTGACAGTCAACATAATGAGACAAGGGTTGCGGCGCGCTGTAATGAGACGATTGAACGAGTCGACAGGTCGCCAGCTATAGATACCGAACCTGGCCATCCAGCTGAAGATGCCCTCCACCATCCGGCCGGCGATATAGCCGACAAAGATGAGCGTTATCATCATGCTCAAATTGACGTTCAGAAAAGCGGGCTCGAATGAAGTCAGGCCGACCCCCCAGGCGAGGTACCAGAAGGGTGGATGTACGAGGTCGAGTATATGATCGAGATAGTTTCCCAGCGGGCTCGACGTCACCGTCACCCGCGCCAGTTTGCCGTCGACTGTGTCGAGAAAGGTCATCAGCCAGCCGATGATCAGCCCTGTAACAAGTTCACCCTGGTAGAACAGCAGGCCCGCCAGAATGGCAAGCACCCAGCTGAAGGCCGTGACGTGGTTCGGCCGGATACCAAGGCGGACACACAGCCGGGTAACCTGGCGGGCAGGCGCCGGCCATACCCACTTGGTCACCAGGTCGGTAATACCCTTGTAAGCAGTTTTGAAAAGATGACGCTCCAGGGAACGACTGTTGTCTGTATTGATAGGCAGCGCGAAACCTGGCTGCACCTTCTTCAGCCGAATGTGTGTTTTGGGAACCAGCGTATCCGGGGTTTCGATATTGAGTGTGACGGGCAGTTCCTGCTCATTGCCTCTGATATGATCCATCACCCGGGCCGCTACTGCTGCCCCGGTGTGTACCGCTACCGTTACCCTGGCGCCACCCTCACTCACCTGTAGCAGTGTATCGGCGGCGGCAAAGAGATTGGTTATAACCCGAACGTCGTACAGGTAATCACCCCGGAACAGCATAACATCAGCTGCCGGGGGCAACTGCTGCAGATCATCCACAAACACAACGGATTGAGCGGGTGCAGGGCCAGTACCTTTCCTCTTGATAGAGGACAACTCCCGCTCAAGCTCTCGCCTGATACGTTGAGAGGATGACAGCCCCCAGAGTTGAATGGGGGTTTCATCAAAAACATGGATATAGCAATGCATTGATCCCGACCTTGCGTGATCTGTATCTTGATGGGGTGATGTGGCTATCCCGGTGACCCCTGTAGCAGTTGGCGCGGCGAATTGACGTATAGTATACCGGTGAATAACCTAAAGTCAGCCGCTCCCTCCCCGGGTGATGCAAGGCCCGATGCACAGCTCACCGGCTGCGAGGGAGAAGGTTATCTGTTTGCCCATCTTTCAGATCCACACCTGTCCACGCTGGAGGACGTCAGGCATCGTGACCTGATGAATAAACGACTGCTCGGCTATCTGTCATGGAAATCTCACCGCCGTGAGGAACACCGTGCCGAGGTACTGGCCGCCCTGGTCCGTGACCTCGGGCAGTGCCGGCCACAACACACTGTGATCACCGGAGACCTGACTCACATCGGTCTGGAAAGTGAATTTCTGGAGGTCGCACGCTGGCTATCCAGCCTTGGCCCACCCGACCGGTTCACCGTCATCCCCGGTAACCATGACACCTATGTCAGGTCACCCTGGGAACAGACCCTTGCGCACTGGCTGCCTTATCTCGCTTCCGATGCACCGGCTGTACCTGCCGGGAGTCTGCATGACGACGTGTTTCCCAGTCTGCGCATCCGTGACCAGATCGCCTTTATCGGCTTGTCATCGGCGAGACCCTCGTCCCCCTTTCTTGCAGTGGGGAGTCTCGGCAGCCGCCAGCTGCAGAAATTAAACGACCTGCTCGCAGAAACCGGGGAACAGGGGCTCTTCAGGGTACTGCTCATTCACCATCCGCCCCTGCCCGGGACCCTGGGGTGGCGCAAACGCCTTACGGATAGCCGGGCATTGCGTGAGGTCCTGGTGCGAAGGGGTGTTGAACTGGTGCTGCATGGCCATGCACATCGAGCAACCCGTGGCTGGATCACAACAATTTCAGCCAATCCTGCGCCGGTCATCGGCGTACCCTCGGCATCCGCGATCGGACAGAAACCGGGGCGCCGGGCACGCTACAATCTTTACCGGGTGAGCCGCACGGAATTCGGCTGGAATCTGGAGATAGAGGCGCGCGCCTATTCACCCGAAATCGACGCCTTTATCACTGCAGGCACGGTACTAGATAGCACGCCGCATTAATACCGCACCAAGGGTCAGGATGGTCACGATCGGCAGCACGACCATCAGCAGGGGACTCAGGTCCAGCATGAGACCCAGATTGGCCATTAACTGGCTGATCAACTGAAAGGCAAGTCCGGTAATGGTCGCCAGCACGATTCTTTTGCCGGCATTGGTGACGCGCAGGGAGCCAAATATAAAAGGAAACGAGCACAACATCATGACGACAACCGCGACCGGCAAGGTGACCTTCTGCCAGAAGACCAGCTCGAATCGCTCTGTAACCTGCCCACTGGCCCTCAGGTACTTGAGATACTGATACAGACCTGAGGGCGGCAGGCTGTTGATGGGCACTTCCAGAACCTTCAGCTGTTTCTCGGTCAGGGAGGATTCACGGGCCAACTCCGCCGCATGACGGGTCTCGACGGTCTCTTTCTGGAAATCCTTCAGTATCAGCTCCTGGTACAGCCATTGCTTGCGGTTGACCGTCTCGGCCCGGTTCGCATGCAGATAGCTGTTGAGCCGGTATTTTTCGGGATCGAACTCAAAGATGTGGATATCTGCCGGAGTACGGCCCTGTTCTATATTGCGGACATTGATGAAGCGATCGTCCTGATGGATCCAGAAGCCATGTGTCTCTATCAGGATATCGCCGCCGGACTGTGCCATTGACTGGCGTTTTAGCGCCTGCTGGTGAAGCGGAGGGGCTATCCACTCCATGAGCACAATAACGAACAGCGCAAACAGGGCCCCGGATTTGAGCGTCGCCAGTCCGATGCGCGCAATCGAAACGCCCGAGGTGCGCATCGCGGTCAGTTCCTTGTTGTGTGCCAGCCCGCCCAGCGCCATGCTGGTACCCATCAGTGCTGTAAATGGCATCAGGCTGAGCAGGTAGTCCGGCATCATAAAGACTTCATAGCGCAGCGCTTCAAGCAGCCCGTAGTTTCCGGTGCCGACCTCTTCCAGCTGCTGCACCAGATCCAGCAGCGTGAACAGTGGCAGCAGAATGAGCGCCACCAGCAGCGTGCCTTTTACCACGGTCTCCCTGATATATCGGTCCAGGATTGTCATCGGATTCCCGACCGCAACGTGGTCCGCAACAGCAGAATAATGATCAGTAATCCGAGTAGCACCTGCGGCCACCATAGACCCGGTATGGCTCCTACCACACCCTGCTCAACCCAGTTCTTTGCCATCACGTTGAAGTTATAGAAGAAGGCGAAAAACACTGCCGCGACGATGATCTTTGAATAACGTCCACGGCGCGGGGCGCTGCGGCTCAACGGTACGCCCAGAACGCCAAGCAACAGCGTCGTGAGGGGTGTGGTCAGTCGCCACTGAAACTCGGCCAGATCGTCTGGTTTTTTTGATCTGGCCAGCTGCGTGGTTCCGGTTGCCTTGCTCCTGTGACGCTGGAGTTCCTCGTCATTACTCTTCAGCACCACCGAAAGCTGCTTGAATTTCAGTGTCAGATCACGGCTGCCAGTCAGATCGACCTGGTATTCGGTACCATCGAGAAACTTGAGCACCGGTGATTCAAACGGATCTGTTACCGGCTGCCAGGCCTGCCGGGCATTGATGATGTCGACCCGCTTGTCACCAATCCTGAAAAAATAGACCTGTTCGAGACGTTTTTGACGTCGGTCGATGCCCTCCACAAAAATTACCGTGCCAGACTCTTCAGCGGAGTAGAACTGCCCGGCCTCCAGTTTCTCCAGGTTGAATTCCGCCTCCGCCTGCGCCTTCAGGAGATAACTTTTATAGTAAGCCCAGGGACGAACGGCCAGAGACAGACAGGCAACAACAACCGCCACGGCCAGAGACAGCCATAGAACGCTGCGCACCACCCGCATCTCGCTGATGCCGGTGGCGTACAGCGCAACCATCTCGTTATCACTGTAGAGTCGCCCCATACCCATGACGACGGAAAGATAAAGTGCAACAGGCAGCAGCACTTCGATGGCGACCAGGGATCGCAACAGCGTTAGTTGAATGACGGTACTGGCTGGCAACAGGCCGGCCGCTGCATCCGCTGTGTAACGGACGGCGTTATAGCTCATGAAGATCACCACCAGTACCACGGTCACGGTCACCAGCGGCAGGGCCACTTCACGGATCAGATAGCGATTGATGATCAATAGGGTCGCCCGGGCAGAAAATTCCGTGACGGTGGAATCACCAGGCCGCAGAGGCCGGCAATCGGCCTGCGGATTTGACTGCCAAGCGCAGTCGGTGATGAATCGAGGATTCGACTTGCCTCATCCCCGGAATTAACTGGAATAACTGCCTTGTAATTACAGTTTATGCGTGTAGAATCATCGAGTTGTGATACACGACCCGGTTTAACAGCCCGATTTTTGTTGTTGTAGCCTGGCAGGACATGGAATTGGCACAGGATGACTGCCAGCAGGTGTCCACCCCATTGCACACTCGCAGCGCGTGGGGAAGCCGCCACACTGATTGCGGACGCAGTAACATTCATAGCAAAGAGATTAACCATGTTGAAAGCGATTATTCTGAGTGCCGGTCATGGGAGAAGGTTGTTGCCTTTGACAGCCGAAATTCCAAAGTGCCTGCTTGACATAGGGGGGCGCACCGTTGTCGAGTGGCAAATCGATCACCTGCTCGAGAATGGTATCAACAATATCACGGTTGTGGTTGGCTATGGCGCGTTTCAGGTCGAGTCGCTGCTGGAGCGGCGTTATGGTCCGGGACGGATAAGCACCCTCTATAATCCTTTTTTTGATGTGGCTGATAACCTGGCAACGGTCTGGATGGCCAGAAACGGGATGAGTGGTGATTTCATACTTCTCAATGGTGATACCCTGTTTGAGTCCGCGGTTCTCAGATGCCTGCTGGACTCTCCAGTCAAGCCAATCACACTGGCCAGAGACCATAAATCCCGATACGACTCCGACGACATGAAGGTGTGCCTGGATGGCAATCGTCTGCTGAGCATCGGCAAGGACCTTGATGCCGGCAGTGTGGATGGCGAATCCATCGGCATGCTGCTGTTCCGCGAACAGGGCAGCAAGCTGTTCAGGGAAGCGGTAGAAAAGGCAATGTATACCCCGGTGGCTCTCAAGCAGTGGTATCTGTCCATTATCGACCAGCTGGCATCCACGGGTCACGTGTGGAGCCAGTCTATCCACGGCCTGCAATGGGGCGAACTCGACTACCCTGTTGATCTGGACAAGGCATTGAAAATGGCGGGTGACTGGCTGGCACTGGAACAAGGCGACGCCCAGGCGATATAGCCCGACAGATTCAGCAACGCACTCAAGTCTCAGGCATGCTGTTTGCCCGGGGCTTTTCTCTTTCTGACAATATTTTCTGGACCAGTTGCCAGTCGTTCTCGCTGTCCACATCCACGGCCGCATCGGGAAAAGGCAGGATGGCAACGCCAATCTTTATCTGGAGTCTGCCGGATATGCGCTCGAGTGCCTCCTGCAACGAGAGGCGCCCGAGCAGGTACTTGAATACCGGCCACCAGCCCAGGCTGCCGATCATCCGCCAGGGATGCTTGCGCTGGATTTCCACCCTACGCCAGAAACCGGTAATAAGGCGGGAACGCGGTGTCATGAAGGCGAACAGATTGCAGCTGCAATAGGCCCTGTCACTGAACCGTAACTGCGTCCGCCTGATGGACGGATAGACCGTCGCGACCTGTTCATAAGGTATCAGTCCAACCATCAGATCAAAATCAGCAGCGCGTGCCTGGCCGCAAAAACTATCAATGATCTGACTCGTCAGCAGCGCGTGGTCGGCGGTCGTCAGCAACACGGGTTGTGACTCCGCTACCAGCGCCATGGCTGCGGCGGCACTGGCACTTGGACTCTCCCTACTGGCCGTCCAGCCGTAGCAACCCGCATCGACACCGGCTTTCAGCACACCGGCCTGCTCGAGCAGTGGCCTGGGGGGGCCACACAGAAGCCGTGGTCCGACTTGCTGGCTGTCATCGAGTGCTTGCAGCACTCGAAGCACCATGGGCGTGCCACCGACCGGCGCAAGGGCCTTGCAGGCTACGCCAGCCGCTCTCGCAACGGGATCGTCCGTGTTCCGGTCTGCCGCCATGACGATGGCATTGAAGAGGATGTCGGGAGTCGCGCTGCACATGTTCGATCTGTTGTACTGTATTCAAGGCAGCGCTGGTGGACGATCAGATATCTTTTTGAAAAATGCGGTAGCGTTTGTAGGGATCACCGCCAAGTGATTCCAGAATATGTCGCATGTTGCTGTTGTTCTCGAGTATCCAGGACATCTCGACCTCTTCGATTCCCTGCGATATGACAGGCAATCGAATTGCGTCCATCACCGTGTAGGCCAGTGCGATGCCCAGCGTGCTGTTATGGTATTCCTGACGCACGCCCATCAGGGGGATGCGTGCCGTTCTCAGCTTGTGTCTCTTCAGACGCCACAACAGTTTAAGCCACCCCATTGGCAGCAAGCGTCCATCGAGATCCCGGACAGCCTCGTTCAGATTGGGCAGTGCGACGACCATGGCCGCGGGTTTACCATCGACGGATGCAATCTGGATGAACTGCTCATCCACCAGTCGGGCCAGGTTATGTCCCAGCTCATCGAACTCATCACTGGTGAAGGGCACAAAGCCCCAGTTATTTGCCCAGGCATCATTAAAAATCTCCCGGAGTATGGCCAGATCCTCTTGCAGACGCTTGCGCCTCAAGGGCGAGACAGATATCCGCTTGAAATTCTTTGCGGTCAATTTCTTCATCGACCCGGGAACCTCGAAATCGGTAGCCAGCCGATAGGCCAGCAGGTCCCTGGCCTTGCTGTATCCGAGCGCCTCCAGCCTGCCGGCGTAATAGTGTCGGGCGTGTCCCATCATGAAATAGGGAGGCGTATCGAAGCCCTCCACCAGCAAGCCGCATTCGTCGTTGATCGAGAAGTTGAAAGGGCCCTGTACCCGCGTCATCCCCTGCTCCCTGAGCCAGTCGCACGCCGTCTCCAGCAGCAGCCGGAAAAGTGCCGGATCATCGTCTGCCTCGAGAAAACCGAACAGGCCGGTTGCGTCGTCATGCTTTTCCAGCCGCAACCGATCCACCTGGGCACTGATGCGGCCCACCGGTTGGTCGTTACGAAAGGCCACCCAGGCCTGCCATCTGGCGTGCTGGAAATAGGGGTTTTTGGCTGACAGATGCTCTTTTCGTTCAAAAATCAGCGGTGGAATCCAGCAGGGATCGCCGTCATAGACAGACCAGGGTACGCGAATGAAGCGCTCCAGGTCTTTCGCATTCCGAACAGGTAGAATGAGCAGATCACCGGGATAGTCCTGATTTTCTGGGGAGGACATTTTTTCCTGGACTCCGTGTATGCCTTTACACCACCCGATCAGCAGGGCGGCCTTGTGTCTTGTACATCATACAAAATTTGTAACGAATAAACAGAAGCCTGAAAGTTGCAGATTGCCTGGAGGCACGGTGCGTGATTGAATAACGCCAATCGGAGTGGATAAATGCGGGTGCGGAAGACTTGAATGCAACAATGAAAAAGTTCGGTGCACCGGGCACACTGATCAGCGATTACGACCACTGGTCTGTATTGCTGCGTCCAGGGCAAATCACGCTGGGATCACTGGTACTGGTATGCAAAGACACCGCCACCGCTTTCTCCATGATCAGTGCTGCTGCCTTCGCCGAACTGCAGGTGATCACCGGTCACATCGAAGGGGTGCTTGGCCGGGCATTCAATTACGACCGGATCAATTACCTGATGTTGATGATGGTGGATCCTGATGTGCATTTTCACGTCATTCCCCGCTATGCAGCGCCCCGGACCTTCTCGGGCCAGACGTTCATGGACCCTGGCTGGCCCGGTCCTCCGGAACTGGCCAGTAGCAACACAACCAGTCAAGAGCAGAGCACACTGATCCTTACTGCGCTGAAATCGGACTGGCCCTGATGCGCGTGCAGCGCGTACCTTGTTTCAGCAGCCGCCCGTGAGCGAAGACAAACCCTCGCTCATTGTTCCCCTCGAAAATCAGATTCGTGAGCGTGGTCCGGAGCCGTTATTCGGTGTCCCTGGCTTCCGATCTCATCTACCACATTGCGCCCGGGAGTGCGCGCCAACCGGGTACTGGAGTCACTCCCCCGGAAGAATAAGGGATGCTGCTGCAGCCTGACGGCAACATCAGGCTGTGATTCCCGGGTATTCCGGGTGAAAGCTTCAAGGTAGCCGCACCTGCGGATAAGTGAAGTTTGGTGGTGACAGGAAATCGATCGGCGGCTTGACGGCGCTGCATGACCAGATAATGGCGCAATATATCCAGAAACTCATCCCCAGTCCGTGTAAGCTTTGGCCATCAGAGTCCTCCGACTGAGGAAAGTTTGAGTTTTGTGATATACAGGCGGAGCCGGGTGCAATGATCAGACCGCCCTGTGGCAGCCCGAACGCCGGATCGCGTCACGCAAGTATTTTACTCGTTAGCAGGTTGCTGTTTGTTAAGAAATCTTGGAGAATACATAAGTATTTGCCCATGTAGTGATTTGGGACATATTTATCAAGCCATAGGCATAACTTATGAATACGTGCGCTGATTCATGACACCCTTGGCTGCAAGATTATACGTTCCACTAACCATATGCGTTTTATTCTATCTTCGCGACAGCCTGCGGGTGATTGCGTTGACTGATAATTGCAGATAACTGCCAGTGTAACTAAGGAGACGACTCTTGGGTTTGGAAGCAACAAACACCGAAAACAACCTGCCCTTGAGGGCTGCGGATTTTCCGAATCTCGCTGCTGCCCTTGATTATGCAGCGTTGGGGCGAACCGGGAGTAATTTCTACACCAGTCGCGGCGAGCTCTACTCGGTACTGACCTATGCGGAGCTGAGAAATCAGGCTCAGACACTGGCCCGGCGACTACTTGGGCTGTGTCCTGCGCGGGGGGCACGTGTAGCAATTGTTGCTGACACCCACCCTGATTTCCTGCGTTTTTTCTTTGCCTGCCAGTACACCGGCCTGGTGCCGGTGCCGTTGCCGGTTCCCCACAACCCGGGCATTCACAAGTCCTACGTGGTGCAGATCCGGTCAATGATGCAAGGCTGTCAGGCGTCCTTGGCGGTTGCGCCGGCGGATTACGCTGATCTGCTTGCAGAGGCGACCGAGGGCCTCGGACTGACTTTTGCTGGTACCCCAGAGACGTATGACGCCCTGCCACAGCAGGAGGGTGAACTGCATCCGGCGCAGGCTGATGAGCTGGCCTATCTGCAGTACACCTCGGGCAGCACGCGATTTCCCCGCGGCGTCATGATTACCCAGCGGGCGGTACTAAGCAATTTGTCAGGGATCATAACCGAGGGCATGGATGTCAGGTCCACGGATCGCTGCGTCTCCTGGCTACCTTTTTATCATGACATGGGGCTGGTGGGCATGGTGCTGGCACCCCTGGCCTCGCAATTGACGGTGGATTATCTGGGTACCCGTGAGTTCGCGATGCGTCCCCGCCAGTGGCTGGCACTGATGTCGCGCAACAAAGCGACCATATCATTCAGTCCGCCATTTGGTTTTGAGCTGTGCAACCGTCGATTACGCGAAGGCGAGGCAGAGACATTTGACCTGAGTACCTGGCGCGTGGCGGGTGTGGGCGCGGAGACCATCCGGCCCCGGGTTCTGCGAGACTTTGCCGAGACCCTGGCGCCGAGCGGATTCGATCCGAAGGCGTTTCTCGCGTGTTACGGGATGGCGGAGTGTTCGCTGGCGGTAAGTTTTGCGCCCCTGGGTGGCGGGCTGTCGGTGGACCGCGTGGATGCAGATCATCTGGCGCTGCATCATCAGGCCCGACCGGCACAGGACCCACTCGCGGAACGGGTCAGCGAGTTTGTAAACTGTGGCGTGCCACTGTCGGAGTTTGCTGTGGAAATTCGAGACACCACGGGACAGGTGGTGCCGGAGCGCCACATCGGAGTGATCCATGTGCGTGCCCCGAGCGTAATGTCGGGTTACTTCAACGAGCCTGAAATAACTGCAGAGACGCTCTCGCCGGATGGCTGGCTGGATACGGGCGACATCGGCTACCGCGTAGCAGACAACATCATGATCACCGGACGCAAGAAAGATCTGATTATCATCAATGGCCGCAACATCTGGCCGCAGGACCTGGAGCAGCTGGCGGAGCAGCAACCGGATGTTCGTCCGGGAGACGCACTGGCGTTTGCGGTGCCCGGTAAAGACGGTACAGACATCGCGCTGATGGTCGTACAGTACCGGGAAAAGGACGCCGGGAAGCGCGCGGAGTTGATCCGGCGGCTGCAGGGTGTGATTCATGCCGAGGTAGGTGTGGACTGTCACATCGAGCTGGCACCGCTGCACACACTGCCGCGGACCTCGTCGGGCAAGCTGTCCCGTTCCAAGGCGAGGCAAAACTACATTGACGCCCACACGCTGAACCAGGGTGCCGACCGGAAAGAGAAGCAAGCAACAACCGTCCTGTTGCAGAAACAGGCGGGCTGAAGCCCCGCAGACCGCGGCTGCTCCATGTCCCGGACCCTTGCCGTAACGGGTGCCACCGGTTTTATCGGTGGCATGCTGGTGAAGCATCTGGCAGCAGCAGGATGGCGTGTGAAAGCACTCGTCCGTCCCGGTTCCGCCCACAAACTCCAGCAGCTACCAGGGCTTGAACCCGTTATTGGTTCGTTTCAGGACAGTGATGCCCTGCGCCGTCTGTTGCTGGATGCAGGTGCAGTGGTGCACTGTGCCGGCGCCGTTCGGGGTATCACGGCTGCCGATTTCAACGCCATTAATGTCGAAGGCATGAAACAGCTGGTACAGGCAGCGCACTCCCTGTCGCCCAGACCCAGATTCCTGTCACTCTCGTCGCTGGCAGCGCGGGCACCACAGCTCTCACACTACGCCTCCAGCAAACGCCAGGGCGAAGACGTCCTGGCCAGTGTGGCAGAAGGCATGGAGTGGGTTGCGCTGCGCCCACCTGCCGTTTACGGTCCCGGTGACAAGGAACTGCTGCCGCTGTTTCAGTGGATGGGGCGCGGCATTGCACCGGTACTGGGCGAAGCAGATGCCCGCGTGTCATTACTGTATGTGGAAGACCTGTGCAGCGCAGTGCTCAGGTGGGTAGATGCCGGGCAGTGCCGCAGCGGAGTATACGAACTGAACGATACCCGGACCGGTGGCTATCGCTGGGATGAAATCATCGCAACGGTCTCTGCCCTGCGCGCCAGACGGATAATCAGGTTACCCGTGCCGGCAACGCTCCTGAGGGCGCTTGCCGCCATGAATGTCACAACGGCACGGCTGATCGGGTATGCTCCCATGCTGACACCGGGAAAGGTTCGTGAACTGCGACATCCCGACTGGGTGGCGGATAACACGGCTCTGACTGCCGCTATCGGCTGGCAGCCGGGCATTTCCCTGCAAGAGGGTCTGCAGCGCACCATGGGCTGGCGTTACACCGGGCGTGCAGCATGAGAGCGGACGGACTGAAACACGTACGGAGATTGTGAAGAAATGCAGCGCAAAGAGGATATCCTTGAACAGGTGTACGTACTGGTACGCCCTTACGCCAAAGAACCGATCGAGCTCGGCGAAAAAACCGGCCTGGTCGATGAGATGGGTCTGGATTCAGTCAAGGTCATGGAGCTGATGACAGAGATTGAGGATCATTTCGATATCTCGATACCGCTGAATATTCTTCCCAGGGTACACACCCTTGGCGATTTCGCCGAACAATTGCAGCGACTGCTGAATTCCGCTGATTCATGACAAGCCTCTTCAAGAAATTCCTGCCGCTTGAGAAAACGCATGCCGAGCTGGTAGCTGACAGTGGCGTGGATCCCTTTCATATCGTGGTAGAGCGAGTACTGTCAGCCACAGAAGCGATCATCAATGGCCGCCAGATGATTATGGCCGGCACCAACAACTACCTGGGGCTAACCTTTGATCCCGAGTGCGTCGCCGCAGCCTGCGAGGCAGCCAGCAAGGAAGGCACGGGCACTACCGGCTCGCGCATGGCAAATGGCAGCTATGCCGCTCACGTGGCGCTGGAGAACGAGCTGGCGGCCTTCTATCAGTGTCCCGCGGCCATTGTCTTTTCGACCGGCTACATCGCCAATCTCGCGATACTCTCGACCCTGACGGGGCCCAGGGATGTGATTCTGCTGGATGCCGACTGCCATGCCAGCATCTACGACGGGATTCGCCTCGGCAGTGCTGAGGTGATCCGATTCCATCACAACAACCCGGCAGACCTGGAGAAACGTCTGAAACGACTGGGTGACCGGGCCACGCATTCCCTGGTGGTAGTGGAAGGGATCTACAGCATGCTGGGTGACCGGGCACCGTTGCGCGAAATTGTAGACGTCAAGCGCCGCTATGGCGCCTCCCTGCTGGTGGACGAAGCCCATTCCCTGGGTGTTCTGGGTCAGAATGGCAGGGGTCTGGCAGAAGAGTTCGGCGTCGAGGGTGACGTGGATTTCATCACCGGAACCTTCAGCAAAAGCCTGGGCTCGATCGGTGGATTCTGCGTCAGTCGCTGGCCGGAACTGGAAAATGTGCGTTATGCGATGCGTCCCTATATATTCACCGCCTCCTCTTCGCCATCACTGATCGCCTCGACCCGCAAGGCACTGCAGCTCCTGTACCGTGGCAGCGGGCTGCGGAAAAAGCTCTGGGACAATGCAACGCAACTGTATCAGGGGCTGGCGGCGATGGGTTTTAACCTCGGCCCGGAAATCAGCCCGGTGATCGCGGTGCGACTACCCGCATCCGTCGGCGAGACGACCGCAATATGGAATCAGTTACTGTCACGCGGCATCTATGTCAACCTGGTCCTGCCGCCTGCCACACCGGGTGGTGGCCCGCTGCTGCGCTGCAGCCTCAGCGCGGCCCATGACCAGGGTCAAATCGATGCCATCCTGGACGCCTTTTCGGAAATCAGGGATCAGCTGCACTTGCATGCCTGAATAAACGGCACGCCACCCTTCAGCGAACGTTACTCCCATGCATCTGTTAAAGACCTTTGCCCGCGCCTACCCGATGCAGAGCGCACTCATGCTGGTTGCGCTGCTGGTTGCCGGCCTGGTCGAGGGACTCAGTCTGACCGCCCTGCTGCCGCTGTTGAACCGGGTGCTGGTCCGGCCCGACGTGCCCGGGAGCGATACGGCCGCGCTCGAGGCCGACGCCGGTTCAGGGGTCGGGGATGTACTGCTCAGTGGTATCGAGGCCGTGGGTTTGTCACCCAGCGTCGAGCTGCTGCTAGTGGTCATCGTCGCCGGGTCGGTCATCAAGGGCGGTCTCATACTGCTGGCCAAGAAGAGGGTTGGCTACATCGTTGCCCAGGTCACCACCGACCTGCGTCTGTCGATGCTGCGTGCAATACTGGCCTCTCGCTGGGAGTATTTTCTGCATCAACCGCTTGGACAATTGACCAATTCCATGTCGAATGAAGCCATCAGGGCCGCCACTGCCTACCTGCATGGCGCTACCCTGATATCACAGCTCATCCAGGCTCTGGTGTACGTCATCATCGCGACTCTGCTGATGTGGCAGGCCGCATTGTTTTCTTTTCTGATGGGCATCCTGATTTATCTGGCACTGAGCCGCCTGGTCACGATGGCACGCAAGGCCGGCAAGCGACAGACAACGTTTACCCGGCTGATGATTGCGCGCCTCACCGACACCCTGCTGTCGGTCAAGCCGCTCAAGTCGATGGGGCGGGAAGGCCTGGTCGATACCGTACTGGTGTCGGAGACAAAGAATATCAACCGCGCCCTGCGCCGCGAGGTGGTGAGCACCGAGTTCCTGGCAGCCGCACAGGAGGTGATGTTCGCGCTGGTGCTGGTGATCGGTATTTATGTCACGCTGGTGAAGTGGGGACTGCCGGTTGCAACGGTAATGGTGCTGGGTTTTCTGCTCTCCAGGACATTGAAGAGAACCGGTCAGGTACAACGCAGCTACCAGAAGATGGCCGCCTGCGAGTCAGCCTACTGGTCGATCCAGAAAACTATCGACAAGGCGGAACAGGCGCGCGAAGACCTCGGGGGCGAGCGCACGCCAACCCTTGAGCAGGGTATCGAGCTGAGGGAGGTCAGTTTCTCCTATGACGACAAGAGGATCATGGACCGGATCAACCTCAGAATCCCGGCCGGTTCCTTTACCGCCATCATCGGCGCTTCGGGGTCGGGCAAGACCACCTGCCTGGACCTGATCATCGGGCTGCTGCAACCGGACAGTGGCATGCTGCTGGTCGATGGCGTCCCGCTGATGGAACTCGATGTACACACCTGGCGGCGCACCCTCGGTTATGTGCCGCAGGAAGCGGTGCTGTTGCACGACTCGGTATTCAACAATGTGTCACTGGGCGACCCCGGGATCAGTGAAACCGATGTCATTTCGGCCCTCCGGGAAGCGGGTGCCTGGGACTTCGTGGAGAATCTCGCCGAGGGCATTCACGACATCGTCGGTGAACGCGGCGGCAAACTCTCCGGCGGCCAGCGGCAACGAATCATGATTGCACGCGCCCTTGTGCACCGGCCGCGATTGCTGATACTGGATGAGGCGACCTCGGCACTCGACCCGCAGAGTGAGGCGGCGATTTGCGAGACGCTAAGCAAGCTGCGGGGTGCGCATACAATCCTGGCCATCTCGCATCAGCCTGCCCTGTTAGAGGCCGCCGAACGCGCCTACCGGCTGGAGGATGGTCGTGCATTGCTGGTAAAGGATACTGCGGGGTAAAGGCGCTTTCCGCTTGTTCCTCCCGTAGCCAAGCTGATTTTTTGATCCCGGAAGACGCCGTGGATAATGCGCTGCAATATGCTCGTCGATATTGGCGTCACTATAAAACAGTTCCTGCTTCTGATGCAGGTTAACAGCATTAATCTTGCCAGGCTTCCTCGCCGCCCTGCTGCCGCTTCAACAGGCTGGTCGAGGTGGCACTATCAAGTTGCTGGATACCGCTGCGGTCACAGAGTAGAAGCAAAGTTCTCGTTGCCTCGCTGAAGCCCCTCGAAAAGCGCCAGATATGCGTTGACCGCTACATCGCAGGAAAATGCTTCCGCGCGCGCTCGCGCAGGAGTGCCGTTGTAGGGATGGGACAGGGTTTCGAGCATAGCCCGCGCAAGGGCCGGGGGGTCGTCCGGCGGGACCAGAGTACCGAAGCGTCCGTGCTCAAGGATCTCACTCGGGCCGCTGGGGCAGTCGGTGCTGACTACAGGAACACCGAGTGCCATGGCCTCTACCAGAGTCAGGCCGAATCCTTCGTAGCGCGATGCAAGCACATAAAGGTCGGCGCGAGACAGCAGTGCGGGGCAATCCGATCGGAAGCCGAGGAACTTGACCATTCCGGCCAAGCCCAGATCCGCGCAGCGCGCCACGAGCCTTTTTTGTAGTTCAAGGTGGTGTTTCTTGTCCGCACCGCCAATCGCCAGAAGCCGCAGCGGCCTTTCGTGGTTCACCAGCGCAAGCGCTTCGAGTAGCGTATCGTAGCCCTTCTGTTCCGAAATGCGTCCGATGGCTACGCAGACCGGCAGCTCTTTATCGGCAAGCCAGGGCTCCTCCGTTGGACTGGCGGCCTGCGCCTGCAGGTCGGCTTCGAAGGCGGGATTGTAGATGGTCCGGACGTTGTTCGGCGGCAGCCCGAGGAAGTCCAGCAGGTCTTGCCGCAGCCCCAGGGATACCGCCACCACGCTATCGGCGCCGGAATAAAGGCCGCCGACAACGCCGGCGATCCGGCGGCGTTTCCCTTCCTCGTGCAGCTTGCTTTCCAGCACCGCCGAAAGGTTCGTGTGCTCGCTAATCACCAGCTTTGCCCGCGATCCAGAAACCGGTCCGGCTGCAAGCAGCGCGAGGTTGCATCGGGTGGTGGCCGAGAGGGCGATGTCGGGCTCGACGCGCCGCAGGGCTTCCGCAACACCGGGCGCGCCCAGCAACAGAGCCTTCAGGCCGTAGAGCGGCCAGCCCAGTCCGGTTGCGGTGAAGTAGTAAACGAGGGTCCGGAGCGATGTCCACGCCGCCGCGAACGACGGAACATGCAAGGCGTTGATGTCGAGGAGAGGCGCGAGGGCCTCCGCCTGGGGCCGCAGCTCGCCGTTGCCATTCATAACTGCGAGGGTCACCTCCAGCCCGGCGTCACGGAAACCCTCGGCAAGTCGCAGCATAACGGACTGGACGCCCCCGCCGTTCAAGGAATCCATCAAGAGCAAGAGTCGCAGCGGCCTGTTTGCTCCCGAGCCACGAGCCGGTCCCTGTGTGCGCTGGCCGCCCAGGTCTTTTAACCATGCCACGGGAAAGGCAGCGAGTGCGGTGAGCCCGCTCTTGTAGCGACCACGTGACCACTTTTTCCTGAATCGCTGCCATGCTCGCCGACCGGCGCTTTGCTGACTGAGCTGCCAGGCGGTGAAAGCGGCCTGCCCGGCTTCGTCAGCATTCTCCAAGAGGTGCCGGGCATAAGCGGCCTGGACCTGCGGATCTTTCGGCTTGCTCCAGAGAGCCGCCTTGAGGATCTCCTTCGCAAGGCCCGGCTGCCCGCAGTGCGCAACCGTCTCGCCGAAGAGTACCAGGGTCTCCGCGCGGTGGGGACGCAGTTCCAGCGCCGACTGCAGGGCCTCAAGTGCAGCCTGGTCCTTGCCCCCCTCGATACGCAAACGCGCCAGCAGGCACCAGTCATCATCGTTCGTGGGATCGAGGGCCAACGCCTTTTCCATGCAGCGCTCGGAGGCCGCCAAGCGGCCCGAAATAGCAAAGATCTGCGCGCGCTTGACCAGGACATCCCTGGGGTTGAGGCCATTGGCCAGCATCAGCCGGCACAGGGCCAGCGCGGCCGCAGGCTTCTGCGCCGCCGTGAGGGCGTCGATGGCCAGAGCATAATACTGCTCCCGCTCCGGCGCGAACACGATAGCTTGCCGTAGCCTGTCGACTGCGGCCTGTGCGTCGCCCCTGGCTTGATATATCCGGGCCTCCAGTGCCCAGGCGTCGGGGGATTCAGGTGTGAGCCGGAGAAGATCGCCGGCGATCTTCGTGGCCTGCTCCAGGTCCTTATCGCGAAGTGCGGTCAGGCTGGCGAGCTCCAGCCGCCGTGCTCTGTCCGGCGCGCGCGCGGCTTCCGTAAGGGGGGGGCCTCCGGTCGTTCCGACCGGTGTCTGTACGGCAGGATTCAGGGCATAGGTTTCCGCCACCCGCGCATCGTCATATCGACGCAGGAAATCCAGCACTGTGCCATAGGTCCGGTTCAGCTGTTCGACTGTGGCGGGCTTCAGCTCGCGGCGAAAGCGTCCCGGGCCAAGGTCAGCCCCGGACCAGCTGTTGCCGATCCAGGCCGGATTTCCCGCCAGCTTTTCAATCCGTTCCGACTCAAGGGAACGGCGAATCTCCGGGCTTAGGTCGATCCTGAGAAAGGCGGCAAGGCTTTCGATGAATGGATCGAAGTGGCAACAGAGCATGGCATAGGTCGATAAATGCAGATTCTCCGGGCTGACCTGTGGCGCGATTTCGAGGATCGGAGCAAAGAAAGATTCGATGTCGCGCTTGAGCACATAGTCGTCCACGCTTTTTGCGAGGGCACGACGGGACTTATCGCGCAGGAAGGTCGCATCGCCTTCGAGATTCCCGTGCTCGAACTGCCAGGAATAGAGATTGCAGAGGAGATCACGCGGGTCACGCGCATTGACGATAAACCGGTAGCGTCCGGGATCCAGCTTGATCGGCCAGATGGTCTGCGCTGCCACGATAGCCGGCGCCGGCGCCACCAGGGCATCCTCCAGGCGGTAAACCCCATTGTGGTCGAGACCATCAAGCCAATCGAAGCCATAGAGGCGGTAATGCCGATGCGCGATCTTGGTAATGATGCGCCAGATCGAACCAGTGCCGCTGGTTCGCGTGGTGAGGAAGATCACTGGCCGCGGATCCTCTGCACCCGGGGTTAGCGGGTAACGTCGTGGTTTGATGATCTCGTAAAAATCGTGGCCGAGGACGCCAGGCAAGGCGGTATCTCCTTCAGTTACGGCTGCAGCACTCGTTGGATCGTGCTATGAACCAGCAATCCGGATGCCACCTTAAAACGCGCCTGATGGTAGCCGGGTACGTTTTTTCCCCGAGAACCAAATTTGTTTTCTGTAGCACGCGCTGAGCTGAATCGGGGGAGCGTAGAAAATTGAATTTTAGTGTAAAGACGCTATAAACCCAAATTAGCCGTCAGGAAATGCCAGCACTTGCAACCTGGAAAGAACCCGTCGTGCTTGTCCTTGATGTTCGTCGTGGCTTGTCCATGCCACCACGTAAAAGCACACGGAGCTGTCCGCATATAGTAGCAAGCCTCGGCGACTTGTGGGTCATGCGAATAGATGGTTGTTCAAAATAGTCTTTATCAGTTTATGTCACGAATATAATGAATAATTTTAACGGGAAGATATTCTCTGATGAATGCATGCTGCCAAAACCTCATTACCATGTGGGGAATAATGTGTTGCGTCAACATAGGCTCCCTGTACTCCGGATTCAGAAATCGCATGAGAGCAATCTTCCATCATCAAATGTTCTTGACTGATTGCTTGTCTGACTCTTGAATCAACCCCCTTGTAAACAGCAAAATAATCTGACGTGTAAAAATCCGGAAGTAAAAATTCCTGCCCGGTTTCCAGTAATCCAATCGGCTGATATATGAAGTATGCATTAAACCCGAAGGCAGCACCCAAACGCCGGACAAATAAAATATTTTCAGTGTAATAATGAATAATGTCATCGGCGAGTTGGTCTATTCTGTTTTTGTGTATTGTTGCCCAGTTATAGTGAAAATCCATTAACTCAAACCAATCGTCCAGTCCGTGCACATTTGCACTCTTGCGAACAGGCACGTCATCAGGATCAGTCCTTGCTTGCAGCAAACGATAGGTTAAATGTGATACGGGAAAGCTATAGGCAAAAGCAAGCAACATGTTGCTGTTAGTCGGCGCCCCGAAAACAAGCGGGACCTGCCCTCTGTCAAGGATCAGGCCTTGCGCACGCGGGGTATCGTGAACCTCGTAGGGAGATCGTGCAAATGTCGTCACCTCATTCAGTCCATCAATAAAAATAACCGTTTCGGGGCGATAGCCTTTCCGCAGAAGATAAACAAGCTTGTCAACTTCTCTTATGGAGTCGTATGCCTGAACTCCGAAATTGATATAGGTTTTCTCTTTGTCAATCGCGTTTAAATAAGCCACCACCGTACCATCATCAGGAACGCCATCTCCAAAAGTTGTTGAACCACCAAACACAAAAGTCTGTTTGTGCGGTTGCAATAAAAGATTGCGAACTGCTTCATCCGACCAGTCGGGTAAATAGCGAATACCTTCTATGCCAACGTTGTAATGCGGACGTGCCTGCCCTTCGGTGAAATGCAACACAGTATGCGGACGTATCCCGGGGCTATCAGCATAACTTGATAACAGACTTTCATCATTTGTATTGAATATTTTTTTTCTGATATCAAGCCCTTCACTGGAATCTTCGTCCAAAAAGAGGTGATCATCCTGCGTCGATATCGGATTGCTTTTAAGGTAGAAATACGCACCAATATTGATCGCTATAAACAATAATATTGTGATGGCGACTATCAGGCATGTAGTCCTGGTCAGTACCTTCAGCTTGTTTGCCAGAATCATATTTACAACGTTTATCCCAAAGATTGAGCCCTTGCCGGGAAACCTGAAATCAAAGTCTATCCTGTAACCTCTGACCATAAACAGGTTGAGCTTGCGGCACAACAACACGAACTCGCATCAAGTTCACCACGCTAATCACCCCGGTGGTTGCGATCGACAGGATCCGGGATGAGGCTGCAGGAAATTCATGGACCAGCGCTCGCAGCCGGGATCTTCTGGAGACGGAGTGACTGGTATCTGTTACGCTCGTCGTCTTTTGAAGAGAGTGTGATTTCGTGCGCCTCGATGACCCTGGTTTGCAGCCCGGTTACGACCACAGGCGGATTGGACAGCTGCTGCGTCTGGAGCGCAGAGGACCGGACGACGGCCAGAGATGAGGAACTCCCGGGGCCTTGAGTACAAGCCCGGCATCTCTAACCCTGTGCTAAAACAGACGTATTATCGCCAACCTGTTGTGCGGCCATGATGGTCTGACTAAATAGCCGAGTCTCCGGAAAACCCGGGCGATTCAATAACTGAACAGGTACCGTTTAGCTTATGGCCCTTTTGGTTTTGGTACGTCACGGTGCGACACAATGGAACGAGCAGGATCTTTTTGCCGGCTGGGGCGACGCGCCCCTCTCCCCAACCGGGGAGGCGCAGGCACTGGCCCTGGGTCAATACCTGGCACGCAGGCGAGTTGTATTCGATGCGTGTCATACCTCGCGTCTCAGCCGCAGCCGTCGGACCCTGGAGGTCATGCTCGAGGGCATGGGCAACCCGGACATTCCCACCGATCAGTTTTGGCGTTTGAACGAGCGCCACTATGGCGCCCTGCAGGAAAAGCCCCGCAAGGCCGTGGCCGAGCAGTATGGGCACGAATCAACCATCGCCTGGCGCCGTTCTTACCGCGCACGGCCGCCTGCCCTGGAATCGGATGATCCGCGCTGGCTGGAACAGCGCGAGCGCTTTTACGACGTACCTGAAGAACTGTTGCCCCGCACCGAGAGCCTTGAGGACGGGGTTCTGCGAGTGGAACCCTATTGGCAGGACTGTCTGGCACCGCAATTGCGGTCGGGAAAACGCGTTTTAGTTGTCGCCCATACCTGTTCCATGCGTGGACTGGTACGTATTCTCGATGGTTTGAGTGACGAGGAAACGGAAGCTTTCCGGGTACCGACAGCCATCCCCCTCGTCTATGAACTTGATAATGAGCTGACGTGCCTGTCTTCCTACCGGCTTCATGGCAATGTAAAAAGTCGCTGGCGTGCGCTGAAAAGCCGCTTCAAACCGACCTGGATATCCTGGATGTAACGGCGTATGCCACATTGGGCAATGTTTCATGCTGTTTTGCGGACTTGACCCAAGTGCAGATTCCCGGCAGGATTTCCAGCTCAGCTCGTTTCAATGTTGATCGTGAGGGTCTTGCGCAGGATGGTTGGGTCGGTGCCGGTCATTGGCATGACCGCGTGCCAGGATGTGTCTGTTCTGACGAAAACCAGGCACTGGTTTGGCGCGAACGCGAAGGTTTTCACGGTATCTACCTCGTCGAAATCCAGGCGGTAATCGATTCGGTTGAACATCCGCGTCGGGTCCCTGGGACGCACGACAGACGTTCCACCGCCCCAGGCACTGTCCCATTCACCCTCCTCGAGGATGGGAACTACCATAGTCACTGACTTTCGCGTGCTGTCTGTGTGCGGCAGGATATTGCCTCCGGTAACGGGCATGGCCGAGAACTCGAAGCGGGCCTTGATCCGCGGGAAATGGGGTATGGGCCTGTCACGCTTCCAGGCAGAGATTCGCTGCGACATTCGCTGAACAAAGCCTGGTGGCGGCAGATCAAGATCGAGATTGTAGTGTCGCAGCATGTCGTAGGTGCCGCTGATAAATTCAGGCGAATGGATGTAGCTGTGAAACCGCCGCCAGGCCGGTGTCGTCTTCAGGAAACGGCGATAAACTGCTCCATTATTGTATTGTGACAGCGAGTATTTCTCGCCCTTGGACTCCATGTATCTGAACAACTCGATAGCAGGGAATGTCCGCACCAGCTCCGCGTAAAAGTCCGGAACCAGTGCAGGCCTGGTGATCCCTATCGGGTAGGGATCGTAATCAAATTCGATATTACTGAAGTTCAGCATGACGCTGCGAGATCAGGCCGCTTGACTTACCACGCCCGTCCCCTTGAACAGGCGCGGCCTTTTCTTGCCCAATTCAGTTTTCTCGATGGTGGCCAAAACCCAGCGGATGCCCGGATTGCGCCGCGACGCCGCCAGCATCTGGCTTTCCCACCAGGCCGGTGGTTCCAGGGTGCAGTGGGCATTCTGCCCATCAGGCAGGAACTTTCGGGCGGGATAGCAGGCCGCAACCACGTAAACGAAGTTTTTGGAAGCCTGGAAGATTTCGTCAAGGATCCAGCCAACGTCTCCAGCCGAGATGTGCTCCAGAACATCGGTACTGATGACGCCGTCACAGCGGTCCGTGCAGGGCGTGGCAAAGGGCTCGTAGCCCGGGTCGTAGCAGATTACCTTCACGCCAGGCCAGTCGGGATGACTCCTGTAACGACTTTCCAGCGGCTCCCCCGGGTAGGGCTCGTACAGGGATGCCTTACCTGCTCCGTAGTCCAGAATAGTCTTGGCCCCGGTTTCGACCACCAGCCTGGCGATCCGTTTGAGGTGTTTGCGCAGGCTGACGCCTCTGAAGGTATCCTCTGATGCGCGACCAACCGCCTTCTCACCTTCCAGGTGCATGATACGGTATAGCTCGAGCAATTCGCCAAAGCGCTTGCTTGGCCGATCCTTGGTAAAAATCGTAAAACCCGCCCGATCCGCCTGTGCCTCCAGATCGAACCACACGGACCCATCCGGGTGGGGGCGATAGCGGAATTGATCAGGGAGGGGCTGCCAGGGCTGTGTCTGGAGAGTGGTGAAATGAAAGCATCTCGAATTTTCCGCGGAAAACTCGTCATCGCGCGCGTTCCATTCCCCGGGCAGTTTTCCCCACAGGTTGTTCTCGTGGGTGATGGCGCGGAAGTACTTGTGGCGCTTGCCGGACCTGACATCTTCCATGCGCCAGTATCGGGCCATTTTACGACAGTCGATCAGCATCACGGAGGTTTCCCTTTCAGTGATGCCCAGCATTCCGGCCCCGTTCATATCCATGTCGAACAGATTACCCGGATCGTCCAGGTAAATTTGATCGACGTCGTTATAGATCGCCCGACCCTTGCCGCCCGCAAGCGTTGGAATGGTATAACGGTAATTGGTGAAACCGGTTTTCCAACCAGTACGGTCGATGCCTTTCAAGTCCTTCATTAAATAGATCTCATACACACGCGCCGGGTCGCGGACCTGCAGGATAGACCAGACAAAGACTCGTTCGGGCCGAAACTGGGCGTTTTCAGTGCCGAGGAAAATACGCACGGGTGGCTTGCCGTTCGGCGTAACCCCGGGGAGCACGTCGAGACGAACGACCTCAGGCTCGGCATTTACACCTTCTGCCCGATTGCGGTCCTTGCGAAACCAGAAGGGTAGCTTGCGGTGGTACCAGTAAGTCTTGAATTTCGTCTCTTTCTTGAATTTATCCGCCAAGAGTATGTCCTCATCTTGAAAAGCTGCGCCACCAATTTCTCGGCAACTTGAACTGAAAAGACTATCCGGAAGCCGAGCCTAGATTAGCAGAAGACCCTCAAAATCGACAATCCTGCAACCCCACGACTCTTAATCCACATGAAACGTCGAAGCGCCACATTGTAAATCCAGTCTGGTACTGCCTGGCCTGGACTGCAAGCAGGAAACCGCCAAAAAATAAAAGTTCGCAAGTGGGCCTCAACGCGGTACCTACCCACCGCCAAACTCACGCACCGTAGTGACGAACTGTTCATGCTGTTCACCCGCACGCTGCAATAACGCGCACCCTGTCAGTCTGCGAGTAACTGGCGCCAGCGCTCAGCGATCACGCTGGCCGAAAAATACTCGGTGATAATCTGCTGCCCGCAGCGGGCATGCCGCACAGCCAGTTCCGGATCGTTCAGGTAAGCCGACAGGCCTTCCTCCCAGCGGTCAAGGAATGCACACTCGGAAAATATCCGGTAGCTCTCGATGCTATCTGCAACCACGCCAAGACCCAGCGACAACGACTGCGCGATGCGGTTATTTGTCTTCACCGCGGTGAATTCGTTGATCTCGATAGGGATTACCGCGACATCGTGTCGACGCATGGCAGCGAAGAATGTGTGAGCGCTCCAGTCCATATAAAATACCGGCAGTTGCCAGCCCGAGAATACCGTTTCGAACGTCTCGCGGGAATTGCTGATCACCGTCAGACTAAGGGTTCGCGAAGCGTGCAACGTTTCCAGCAACGATCGCAACTTTGCCATGTGCTCAAGCCCGGAATCCCGGTAGATACCCTTGTGGGCACCGAACCATACCAGATGCGCTCCCGCGCCAGCATGGGCAAGAAAGTGATCCAGTGCTCGCAGCTGCGCACGTGCCCGGAACCAGCCGGGGACATCCAGCGGGTTTCCCGACAACCGCTCTTCGACGGCATCCTCTATTACATCAAGTGGTGTCTCGTCGCCCATTTCCCGACGGATCACGTCCGCCAGCGCACGACTGGAGGCGACCCAGCGGTCCGATAAAGAAAGCATTTCACGGAGTTGCCCGACCCGTTCCTGTCTATGGAGAAAGCGGTTGTCGCAAAGGTCAAATATGATTTTCACGCCTTGCGCCTTCAGCCGTTGCGCCAACGCCAAATCCCCGGCCTTGTAGGCTTTCGCGAAGATAATGGTGCGATAAGAAGATTCGTGGTATTCGCGATACAGTTCAACCGGAATACCCCCGGCGCGCAATGCGCGCAGCGGATTCAGACAACGAATGCGCACACTCGCCATCCGCTCATCAGAATTCGGATGTTTCCAGGCGATTCGGTATCGATCACTCACAGGGTAGTTCCGGTTTGTACAAAAGCCGGATAGCCACCAGCACAAAAGGCGCATGTCGCCGCAGCATTGTTTTATGCGCCGTACCACCCTGTTGAGAGACGCTGACGCAGGAAAAACCACTCATGGATATACTCGGCAACAGGTCTTGTATTTCGTCTCTTTATTAAAATTATCCGCCAAGAGTATGTCCTCTTCTTGAAAATCGGTACCATCAGTTTTCTGGCAGCAGGAACTGAAAAGACGACCCGGGAGCCGCACTCAGATGACCATTGAAATCGATAATTCTAGCCGCGCATGTGTTTGCGCCACTCGCGTTCCAGTGCATCCCCGATAATAACGATCTCTCCAGCAAATTGATCAAGATGGAAAAACATAAACGCCAATTCCTTGTCCAGCGTGTGCGCAGGCGTATAGGCATTCGCCGTACGCTTGTCGCCCGGATAGCTCCCCTCGGGATGCCGGAACAGGTCGATTCCCGCGATGACCAATCGCTTCGGCTTCAGGGCCACGGCCGCAGCAATCATGGCGGAACCATTCGTCGGTCGGTGCGGACCCCAGTCGAAGTCCGTCAGGGATGAGCCCAGCCGGCTCAGCACGAAGTACTGGATGGGTGCCCTGAGCAGTCCGGGCCCACGGTTCATGAGCAGTGCCTTTTCGCCGATTTCGTCCTGCAGGCCAAGGATGGCAGACTTCACCGCTCGCATGGTGGTTTGAACTCCGGTGAAGACCACATCCGCCACGGTAAACAGGCCCCGCTCCATCCAGCTATGGTTAACCCGAAACAAAGCGTCGTAAGCTATGTCATTCAAGCGGGGATCCTCGCTCGACGGACCATTGCCCAGGCAGAGAATCGTGCCGGGATTTCCCAATCGCTCAGCCAACGCATCCAGCGAGTCAAATCGATGTACATAAGGACGCAACCGGGCTGACAGATAGGCATTATCGAGTACACGCAAGAGCCGCTGCCCGAACCAGCGGCGGAACTGCCGGCCACCCCGTTTAGCCCATTTCACGTTTCTTCCGGCCAGGGGTACTAGCAACTCGAGTACCTCGGCGGCCAATGCTGGATCCAGCTCTCCGGTCTTCGATTGAAACAATCGCAGTCGCGCGTCGCCTCGAGTCGCTTTTTTACCAGCCCGATCCACGGCAACCAGCAACTCAGGTGCATAGCCCGAGCGGGTAATTGGCTCAAGATGCGAGGCGCCCCGGCCACTCAACAATACCAGGGGGATAGCTCGCTTTTCCAGGTTTGAGGCATAAGCGGAACTCAGCCCCCTCTCCCGCTCGAGCAAAATGACGGTACGGACCTTTAAACGCCGCAAATAGGCCGCTCTGACGAAGTCAAAGCCGAAGGGCATTGGCACCACGATGGAGTCAGGAAATCGCTCTTTCAGCCAGGATCGTAAGGCAGCGTCGGTAGCGGACAGGAAACAGTCTACCCGCTGCTCGCCGCATGCCAGGCAATCTAACAGGGGTGCCACGGCGTCGTAGGCGGCATAACTTTCCCCAATAAATAGAAGACTCGGGGCGCTTGCCCGCACCCCGTATCCGGACCGGGTTAGCAACGTTTCCAAGCTACTTTTCACGCGCCATTTCCATTTGAGTCAAGCAGTTTACGCAGTTGCTCGCTGACCGCTACCAGGGCATTGCCTGCCGCTGGAGGCTGCAGACTCAGCCCGGTTTCAAAAGGTCTGGCAAGATCGGCCTCGTACACCAGTGTGTGCATTTTTTCCAAATCGCGGTATGGCGTCACCCAACCTGTGTTGAGCAGACGGCGAGAAAGCAACGCGATTGGACCTCGACCAGCTGCCTTCGATGTCATCCAGCGCGTTAGTGTTAACTTTCTGCCCAGAGGCTTACTCTGTAGCGGCACGATGTAAAGCGGCTTGGCCGTGGCAGCGGCCTCGGCCAACATGGACTCACTCTCCCCGGTGACAATCAGCACGTCCGCCCAGGCCAGATATCCCAAATAGGGGTTGTTGGTCTCGTTTGGCTTCCAAAGATGGAATGCTGCTTGTCGGGCTGCACTGCGCATGGCCGCTATGGCCGCTGCTGACGTGCGTCGGCTGGTAACTACGGTCAACGCACCACCCAGGGCCAGTACCGCGGTCTCCGCCCGGCGCAGCATTTCCGCTGCTTGCGACGGGTCGAAAAAATGATGTGCCGTTTCCCCGCCGACCAACAGCACCACATGGGGCGACGGTGCTCCTTTCATGAGCCCCTCCCACTCTGATCTGGCTGCTGCTAGAGACCGGGCCGTGACTTTCGTCGGTGGCAGGGTTACGGCTATACGGCGTGGATGTGGCGGAAATCCGAAATGCGCACAGCTTATCAGCAACGCAAACTCATCCGGCGCGACCAGGCCCTTGCGACCCAGGTGTACGAGCTTTGTCACATTGCCGCTTGCCTGTCGGATCCAACGGGCGACGGGAACACATCGTCGCCCCATCGCGATGACCAGCTCGGGATAGGGCGGCGACAAATCATCTGACCTGGACTTGTCCAGGGTTAGCGTTCGGGCACCCAGTATCCCGTTATGGATCTTGCTGTAGCCATTGAAGGCAAGGGACCGCGTCTCATAGGCACATCCCATCTGCTCGGCAAGCCCCAGGACCTGAGATCGATGCCCCGGGCGATCATCCAGCAATACCCAAATACGCGGCGATGTCATTTAGCTTGCATTCAGAAAATGGTACGAACCGGGGATGAAGGGACGTGGTAGAGATAGTCCACCACTTCTGGTGGTCGAATTAGGCAATGCGATTCTATTCGACCCTGAGCACCATCACGTGTGCAAGGTCCTTACCCTAATAATGTCAGGGTGTTCGCAAACTGCACAAAATAGATTTACGCATTTTACGATGGTAACGGGAACATTGCCATTCGGAACCTTTTCCAAAACAGGCATCGCCCGGCCTGGCGCAAACTATTGAGTCAGCGTCTCAAGTTCGAGGTCAATCACACCGAATCCGGGCACCTGGCCGCGTACGCGTAGCGGTATTCGTCCGGGATCTGAAAGCAGCAGATGGATATCGCCCTGCAGTCCAAGAAACGAAAACGGCTCGGCATCTGACGCCGGGACCTCGACGGGGCGGCCGTCAAGCACGACGTGGTGTGCCGCCAGCATATCCCGTACCCGGGTTTCCTGGTCGGCGACAACCTGCCGGTAATCGACTTCGACCTGCTCACGTCCGAGTTCCCGGACTCCCACCCGGTAGACACGCTGCCGGTCGAACACACACAGCTCCACCGCCTGCTCGCTGAACACACGGCCCGGGCTGGTTAGCAGGTAAAGCAGTTGGGAAGATTCCAGAATCGTCGGGCAACCTGCATCCGCGCCCGCCACGGGATAGAAGGATTCACTGACCTCGCTCCAGTGTTCGGCCGGCTGCTCAATCTCCGCCTTGTCAGCCGGTTGCCTGCGCAGCCGGTAGACCTGGTGACTGCCAAAGCGGTAGCTTTTGAATGAGGGCTTGCTGCCGCGACGCAACCGGATCAACTGCAGCGGCAAGCCGTCGTCCGCGTTGAACCAGAGACGCTCCTCGGTCTCGATGCGGAGACCCGGCAACAACCGAATCGAGCTGGCAATGACCAGTTCCTGTATGCGGGGGCCCGCCGCCAATGGTGACATCGTGGCCGGGGCATCGAGCAGCGCAGGTTGCACTTCTGCTAGCGGGAGTGCCCTCTGTTCGACCCGGGTTGTCACCGAACCGGTCCAACCGGCATTGCGCAACACCAGGCTGCGCCAGTTCAGTGCTACCGCGGCCGTGTCCGGCGGGTTGCCGTCCGCAATCACAGCTGCCCCCTGTGACGGGCTGGCCTGCGCCATGGCCAACAGCATCACAAAATGCGCAATGATGCATTTCGATAAAGAACTGTTGGTCGTGACTGACATCCCCACTAACTCCTGCTGCAGGGATCTTTAGCCACGAGCAGGACAGGCGCTGAATTTGCAGCTGTAAACCGGAGTCGTTTGCGCATGCGATCAGGTGCCGACGTTTTCCAGATTCGCATACGCCAGCACCAGCCACTTGCTGCCGGCAGTTGAGAAATTGACCTGCACGCGGGCGTGGCTGCCCTGGCCCTCGCAGTTGGTGACCACGCCGTCACCGAACTTCTGATGGCGAACCTGCTGCCCGAGGTGCAAACCGCCCGCGCTGGCGGCACGCTGGACAAGCGGTGCGGCCGCACGCGACTCGCGCGGGGTACTGATACCGGGGCGTGGCCGGATCTCGTCAATGAGCGCCTTCGGGATTTCATTGATGAAGCGCGACGGCAAACAGTAGGTCTCGGACCCGAACAGGCGCCGCCGTTCGGCACAACTCAATACCAGCTGGCGTCGCGCACGGGTAATGCCGACGTAGCACAGGCGGCGCTCTTCCTCCAGCTTTCCCGGCTCGGCAACGGAGCGCTGGTGCGGAAACAGGCCCTCTTCCAGGCCACATAAAAACACCAGCGGAAATTCCAGTCCCTTGGCGGAATGCAGCGTCATCAACTGCACGCAGTCTTCCCATGCGTCCGCCTGTCCCTCACCCGCTTCCAGCGAGGCATGCGCGAGAAATTCGGACAGCGGGTCCATTTCGCTGTCCGGGTCCGCCTCGTACTCCTGTGCGGCGTTCACCAGTTCCTGCAGGTTTTCGAGCCGTGTCTGGCCCTTCTCGCCTTTCTCCCGTGAAAAGTGATCGACCAGGCCGCTGGGGTGCATGACGTGTTCGACCTGTTCACCCAGCGGCAGCTTGTCCAGGCCTGCCGCGAGTTCATCGACGAGTTGCAGGAACACCAGCACGGCATTACAGGCGCGTGCCGCCAGCAGTTTCTCGTTGACCACGGTGATGGCCGCCTGCCACAGCGAATTGCTGTCGTCCCGGGCCTGCTGCCGGATGACATCCAGCGTGCGCCCGCCGATGCCGCGCGGCGGGTGGTTGACGACACGCTCGAAGGACGCATCATCATCGCGGTTACGCGTCAGTCGCAGGTAGGACAGTGCATCCTTGATTTCCGCGCGCTCGAAAAATCGCAGACCGCCATAGACGCGGTAAGGAATACCGCACTGCATCAGGCGTTCTTCAAAGACGCGTGACTGGGCATTGGAGCGATACAGGATCGCGATCTCGCTGCGCACACCACCCTTGTCGATGCTGTCCTCGATACGGTCGACGACAAAGCGGGCCTCGTCCTGTTCGTTGTAGGCGGTGTATAACTGGATCGGCTCGCCCTCATGGCCGTCGGTCCACAACTGCTTGCCCATACGACCGGCATTGTTTTCAATTACGGCATTGGCGGCCTTGAGGATATTTGCAGTGGAACGGTAATTCTGCTCCAGCCGCACCACCCGGGTATTTTTAAAATCTTTCTGGTAGCTGAGGATGTTCTCGATCCTTGCGCCACGCCAGCCATAGATCGACTGGTCATCATCTCCGACAACCGTGATATTGGCGTTATCACCGGCAAGCATGCGCAGCCAGGCATACTGGATGGCATTGGTATCCTGAAATTCATCCACCAGGATATGGTGAAAACGCTGCCGGTAGTGATCCAGCAGCGCCGGGAATTTCAGCCACAACTCGTGGGAGCGCAACAGCAGTTCGGCAAAATCCACCAGTCCGGCGCGCTGACAAAGGGCCTCGTAGGCCGCGTAGATCTCCAGCTGCCGCTTCAGATACGGGTCATTGCGGTGTTCGATATGCTGCGGTCGCAGGCCTTCATCCTTGCAGCTGTTGATGAACCACTGCATCTGCTTCGGTGGCCACTTCGCTTCGTCCAGTTCCATGGACTGCATGGCGCGTTTCACCAGCCGCAACTGATCCTGTGAATCGAGGATTTGAAAGCCCTGCGGCAGTCCGGCCTCCTGCCAGTGGCGCCGCAGCAAGCGGTGGGCAAGACCATGAAAGGTGCCGACCCACATGCCGGATGCCGGTGCATTGATCATCGTCTCGATGCGGGCGCGCATTTCACCGGCGGCCTTGTTGGTAAAGGTCACCGCGAGCACGGCATACGGCGACAGGCCCTCGACATCAATCAGCCACGCAATACGGTGTACCAGCACCCGTGTCTTGCCACTGCCGGCACCTGCCAGCACCAGCAAGGGATCCTGTGGCGCACACACGGCTTCGCGCTGAGCATCGTTCAGCGATTCGATGATTCGGGATACGTCCATAACCGGCGATTCTAGCAAATCGCCAGTGTGACCGGGTGCCGGCATTGATTGCCCGTAAGTCCTACACTGGCGGTATACCTTGCGACAGATGAATGATTCTGATACTTATTGTGCGCGTGGCACCTGTGGTCTTATACGGCCTGTTGATTATTCGCGGGCTAACCTTCTGTCTGTGGCCAGCTGGATGGCCTGAATGGATCGGAATGATGATGGAGCATGCATGCTAAAACTGCTGATTCTGCTGCTGATCATCGGCATCGTTGCCGGGCTGATCTGGATGTTCCGTGGCAAACAGCCGCCGGCCCGGCGCCGCGTCGCAGGGCCGCAGAAATACGAAGCCTTCCATACCGGTGAGGATACTCACCCGCAACCCGGTGGCCTGGAAAAACTAAGAAATAACCCGATGTTCTGGGGAGTAGAAATGGGCCAGCCCGGCTGTGAGGCGGCAATGGCAATGCTCGGTAAACAATTTACCTTTGAGGAAGCACCGCCGCTGCCACTGGATGGCTGCAGTTCGGCGATGTGCACCTGTCAGTTCAAGGGTCTGAAAAACCGGCGCACACTGCACCGGCGCAAGCTCCAGGAACGTCGCGTCGAGGTTCGTTTTGAGAAAGACAAGCCAGACCGCCGGTCACACAAGAACCGGCGGCGCAGCGATAGCTGGAACGATCACACGCACTGAGGCGCTTATCAGGCAACCTGTGCCAGTAGTTTCCTGTTCTTCGGTGAATTCAGGTTGACCGTGCGGGGCTTGGAGCCCCCGAGGTAGGCCTCCAGCGAAACCACCGGGATCTTTGCCATATCGACCAGCGGGTGCATTTGACACTTTTCGCAGGCAATCAGCTTTGGCGGTGCGCCTGCCGGTGCCTTGCCAACCGGCCGCTCCCGCAGGTTCTTGCAGGTGGTCACACTCAGGTAGGCCTGCTGGGGAATGCAGTAAAACATTGAATCCATATCCAATTCACGACTCCTTGTATTGCCCGGCCACGTAAGCCGGGGCTTGATGCTAAAACGCGACAGTCTAGCACAATACCTTAGCAGGCACAAACTATACTTTGAATATCAACAGTTTAAGTGTGGACAATCGCTTGCAGGAGCGGCGGCCGCGCCGGGGACGGCGCTGCTGCACCCGGTTGGGGTCGGATAGTGGATGGTTTTACTCGACGGTGACCGACTTGGCGAGATTACGCGGCTGGTCGATATCGGTGCCCTTGAGAACCGCGACGTGGTAGGCCAGCAGTTGCAGCGGTACCGAGAAAATAATCGGTGCAATGCTGTCCTCGGTTGGAGCAACCGGCAAGGCCGTTACGCCGGGCGAACTGATCAGTCCGACGCCGGCATCCGCAAAGATGATCAGTTCACCGCCACGTGCACGGACTTCCTGCAGATTGGACTTGAGCTTTTCCAGTAACTCGTTGTTTGGTGCCACCACCACCACCGGCATGCGGGCGTCCACCAGTGCCAGCGGGCCGTGTTTCAACTCACCCGCCGGATAGGCCTCGGCGTGGATGTAGGAGATTTCCTTGAGCTTCAGCGCCCCTTCCATGGCGACCGGAAACTGGGCACCACGACCCAGAAACAGGGCATTTTGCTTATCGCCGAAATGTTCACTTGCCAGCACCCGGATCTGTTCATTCAGCGCCAGAGCATGCTCTACCTTGCCCGGTACACTGCGCAGCTCATTGACGAGCAAGGCCTCGGTGTCGCTCGTCAGTTGGTGACGCCGGCCCAGTACAATCGTCAGCAACAGCATGGCCACCAGCTGGGTGGTAAAGGCCTTGGTCGAGGCCACACCGATTTCCGGTCCGGCATGGGTCATCAATACCAGGTCGGATTCCCGTACCAGCGTGCTTTCCGGGACATTGCAGATGGCCAGCGAATGCCCGTAACCGAGCCGCTTCGCCTCACGCAGCCCTGCCAGGGTATCCGCCGTTTCACCGGACTGCGACAGGGTGACGATCAGTGAATTGTTGCGCACCACCGGGTGTCGATAGCGAAACTCACTGGCAACCTCGACACTGCAGGGAACACCGGCAATGGATTCCAGCCAGTAGCGCCCGACCATGCCGGCATGGTAGCTGGTGCCGCAGGCAATGATATGCACACCGGCGACCTTATCGAAGATACTGTCGGCACCCGCGCCAAAGGCCTCTTCCAGCACCCGGTTGGCGCCGATCCTGCCTTCCAGGGTATCCGCGATGGCGCGTGGCTGCTCGTAGATTTCCTTGAGCATGTAATGCGCGAACTCGCCCTTGTCGGTGGCACTGAGCGTCACCAGGGAGTGCTTTAGCGGGCGCTCCACCACGGTGCCACTGGCGTCATAGATGGTCATCGCCCGGTGACTGATATCAGCGACATCACCGTCTTCAAGGAAGACAAACTGCTGCGTCTCCGACACCAGTGCCGCAACATCCGAGGCAATCAGCATTTCGCCGTCAGCAACGCCAATCACCAGCGGACTGCCGCGGCGCGCCGCGACCAGGCGTCCGGGTTCATCCTTGCTGATGACACCCAGTGCAAAGGCACCTTCGAGATCGGCCACCGTCGAGCGGACGGCGGCAAGCAGATCCTGTCCCTGCGTGAGGTAACGGTCAATCTGGTGCACGATAACCTCGGTATCGGTTTGCGAGGTAAAGCGGAAGCCGTCCTCGCGTTGCTGCGTGCGCAGGGCATCGTGATTTTCTATGATCCCGTTATGCACCACCGCTACCCGTTCATGGCACACATGCGGGTGGGCATTCTGTTCGCTGGGTGCACCGTGTGTGGCCCAGCGGGTATGGGCAATACCGGTGTGACCGCTGACCGGGTTGTCTTGCAGCGCCCGCACCAGCTCCGCGACCTTGCCGACCTTGCGTACCCGTTCCAGCAACAGCTGCTCACTCTGCACGGCCACGCCGGCCGAATCATAGCCACGGTACTCGAGCCGCTGCAGGCCGTTAATCAGCAGTGGTATGACATTGCGCTGCGCCGCAGCACCCACGATTCCGCACATAAAGTTATCCCTTTGGCTTTTTCACCGGTCGTTTCCAGCCGACGCGGGTTGTCTGCGGGGCACGACTCAGGGTCAGTTCGTGAGCCGGTGCATCATGCGTGATGGTTGAACCCGCACCAATGGTGGCGCCCTCCATGACCTCGACCGGTGCAACCAGCTGTGTATCCGAGCCGATGAAGACATCATCGCCAATGACGGTACGGTGTTTGCTGGCGCCGTCGTAATTGCAGGTTATCGTGCCGGCACCGATATTCACACCCCGCCCCACCGTGGTGTCACCGACATAACTGAGATGATTGATCTTGGAGCCTTCGCCGACCTCGGACTTCTTGATCTCGACAAAGTTACCGATGTGCGTGTCGACCGCCAGCGAGGTGTCGGGGCGCAGCCGTGCAAACGGGCCAATACGGCTCCCGGCACCGATCACGGCACCGTCGATGACGCAATTGGCAAGAATCTCCACATCATCGCCCACGGTGGCATCGCGAAGCATGACGTTGGGACCGATGCTGACACGATTCCCCAGCGTTACCTGACCTTCGAGTACCGCATTGATATCGATGAGCACATCCTGGCCGGCATCCAGTCGTCCGCGCAGATCAAAACGCGCCGGGTCGATCAGCGTAATACCCGCCTGCAGACAGGCCTCGGCCTGGCGTTGCTGATAACAGCGTTCCTGGACAGCCAGCTGCCGGCGATCGTTGATACCCAGCACTTCATCGATGTTGTCCGTCGTGATACCGCGCACACCGGTGCCCTCGGTTACGGCACGTGCGATCACATCGGTCAGGTAGTACTCGCCCTGTGAATTATGGTTACCCAGTGCGGCCAGCCAGCCACGCAGGCGCCCGGCCGGGGCGGCGATAAAACCGGTATTGATCTCATGTATGGACCGTTCTGACTTGCTGGCATCCTTCTCTTCCACGATACCGCTGATACTGCCATCGGCATGGTGCAGTATGCGGCCATAGCCTGCGGGGTCATCCAGCTCGGCAGTCAGCAGGGCGGCCAAACCCTCCCCGGCCAGCTGGCACAATGGCTCCAGCGTCGCTTTCCTGATCAACGGTACGTCACCATACATTACCAGCACGGTGTTTTCATCCGGTACCGCCGGCATCGCCTGGGCCACGGCATGCCCGGTACCCAGCTGCTGTGCCTGCAGTACCCAGTGGATGTCGGTACCCGGCACGGCGGCACGCACCTGCTCTGCACCATGTCCGACGACGACATGGACATCCGACCCCTGCAGTGCGCGCGCCGTGTCCAGCACGTGCGCCAACAGTGGTCGCCCGCCCAGCGGGTGCAGCACTTTCGGACGCGCGGAGTTCATGCGGGTGCCCTGACCGGCGGCAAGAATGATGATGCTTAGATTCATGCGGAATAAATAATCAAATCAACACACGAAGATAACGGCATTAATTTGTCCATCTGGAATGCGGTCGATCATAGCACGACCACCAGCGGGAATGATCAGTGAAGCACCGGCGCCTGCATGGCAGCAACGCCTTTTTCCATTTCTTCCGGTGTGGCGTCGCGGATGTCGACCACTCTGATTTGAAAGGTAATCACCTTGCCGGCCATGGGATGATTGCCATCCACAGTCAGCTTGCCAGCTTCGATGCGGGTTACAGTGAAGGCCTTCGACTCGCCCTTGTCATTCATCATTTCCACCTCGGCACCCACGCGGCGAAATTCAGGCGGGACATTGTCGATATCATCCGTATAGGTCAGCTCCGGGTTATGCGGGCCAAAACCCTCCGCAGGGCTCAACGCAACTTCGACAGTATCGTCGACCACGCAGCCATCGAGTTCCTCTACGACTTTCTCAAACAGCTCGTGTTTGCCACCGTGGACATAACTGATGGGCAGGTCGGACTGCTCCAGCAACGCACCATCCTCGTCCACAATCGAGTAGGTGAATGACACCACCTTGCTGTTCTCGACGAACTGCCCGGTCATCACATTCTTTCACGCAGCTTCTTGATCGCTGCGAGCTGTGCGATGGACTGCGCCAGCTCGGCCTGCGCCTTGGCATAATCGATATCGGCGCTCTTGTCAGAGAGCATTTTTTCAGCCCGTGCCTTCGCTTCCTGCGCATGTGCCTCATCCAGGTCATCCGCACGAATAGCCGTGTCGGCAAGCACCGTGACAACGTGCGGCTGCACTTCCAGCAAGCCACCGGAGACAAAGAATGACAGCTCATCACCTTCCTGAGTCTGCACCCTGACTTCACCCGGCTTCAGGCGGGTCACCAGCGGCGCATGGCGGGGCGCAACACCCACCTCCCCCATTTCGGCCGGTGCAAATACCATCGTCGCCGTGCCAGAGAATATTTCTGCCTCTGCACTGACGATGTCAACGTGCAATGTCATAGCCATTTGTGCTTTCCGTTAAAGGCTCTTGGCCTTCTCTGCCACTTCGTCAATACTGCCGACCATGTAGAACGCCTGCTCCGGCAGGTGATCGTATTCACCGTTGACGATGCCCTTGAAGCCGGCGATGGTGTCTTTCAGCGACACGTACTTGCCCGGGCTGCCGGTGAAGGTCTCGGCGACGAAAAACGGTTGTGACAGGAAACGCTGGATCTTGCGTGCACGGGTAACCACCAGCTTGTCTTCTTCCGACAGCTCGTCCATGCCCAGAATGGCGATAATATCCTTGAGCTCCTTGTAACGCTGCAGCGTACCCTGCACCGCGCGCGCCGTGTCATAGTGATCGGCACCGACCACATTGGGATCGAGGATGCGCGAGGTGGAATCGAGCGGGTCCACGGCCGGGTAGATACCCAGCTCGGCGATCTGGCGGGACAACACCAGCGTCGCATCAAGGTGGGCAAAGGTGGTCGCCGGTGACGGGTCGGTAAGATCGTCCGCCGGCACGTACACCGCCTGGAAAGAGGTAATGGAACCGGTCTTGGTCGAGGTAATTCGTTCCTGCAGCACACCCATCTCTTCGGCCAGTGTCGGCTGGTAGCCCACGGCTGACGGCATGCGGCCGAGCAGTGCGGACACCTCGGTACCGGCCAGTGTATAGCGGTAAATGTTATCGATGAACATCAGCACGTCACGGCCCTCGTCGCGGAAGTGCTCCGCCATGGTGAGGCCGGTGAGCGCCACGCGCAGGCGGTTGCCGGGTGGCTCGTTCATCTGCCCGTAGACCAGTGACACCTTGTCGATAACACCGCCTTCGCGCATTTCGTGGTAGAAGTCGTTACCCTCTCGGGTACGTTCTCCAACGCCGGCAAACACCGAGTAACCGCTGTGTTCCACCGCGATGTTGCGGATCAGCTCCATCAGGGTCACGGTCTTGCCCACGCCGGCGCCGCCGAACAGGCCGACCTTGCCGCCCTTGACGATCGGCATGATCAGGTCGATGACCTTGATGCCCGTCTCCAGTACTTCCAGTGATGCCGCCTGTTCCGAGAACGTCGGGGCCGCGCGGTGAATCGGCAACAGGGTCTCGGCTCCGATCTCACCGGCATCGTCCACCGGGTTTCCCAGTACGTCCATAATGCGGCCCAGCGTCTTCTCACCGACCGGCACCATGATCGGCGCGCCGGTATTGAGCACCTCAAGTCCACGCCTGACGCCGTCCGTTGAACCCATGGCTATGGTACGCACCACGCCATCACCCAGCTGCTGCTGCACTTCCAGCGTAAGGTCCTTGCTCTCGACTTTCAGGGCTTCGTATATCTTGGGTACGCTGTCACGCGGGAATTCCACGTCGACGACCGCGCCGATAATTTCAACTATGCTGCCAGCACTCATGATATTTTCCTCATAACCTTAATCCGCTTAACTGCAGGCGCGGCTGGTAGCCGCGAATCGCGCTTGCACCCGATGAATCGCCGGGCATAATCAAAGCGCTCCTGTACAATATTCATTGCCCTCGCAAACGCTTTACGGCCTAGACCGCTGCGGCACCGCTGACGATCTCGGAGATCTCCTGGGTAATGGCTGCCTGCCGTGCCTTGTTGTAGATCAATTGCAGTTCGTCAATCAGGTCGCCGGCGTTGTCCGTCGCCGACTTCATGGCCACCATGCGGGCCGCCTGTTCGCAGGCAACGTTTTCCACCACGCCCTGGTACACCAGCGATTCGATATAGCGAATCATCAGGGCGTCCATGACCGGTCTCGAGTCCGGCTCGTAGATATAGTCCCAGTGTGTCTGCAGCTCCGCGTCGACCTCGCCGCTCACCGGTATCAACTGCTTGAGGACCGGTTTCTGGGACATGGTGTTCTCGAATTCGTTATGCGCAAGAAACAGGCGATCGATGGCGCCCTCCTCATAGGCATCCAGCATGACCTTGACGGTACCGATCAGCTCGACGATCGACGGCGCATCACCAAGGTGCGTGGCGGTTGCGGTGATATTGCCGCCGAGGCGCTTGAAAAATGCATTACTCTTGGTGCCGATCAGGTTCAGGTCGATCTCCAGTCCGGCCGCATCCCACTCCTTCATGGCAGTGATTACTGACTTGAACAGGTTGATGTTCAGGCCACCGCAGAGACCACGATCAGTGGAGATCACAATCAGGCCCACGCGTTTTGGCTCGCGCTGGTCGAGGTAGGGATGGTGGTATTCCGGGTGCGCATGAGACAGGTGCGACACCACGTTCTGGATTTTGTCCGCATAGGGGCGCGTCGCCAGCATCCGGTCCTGTGCCTTGCGCATCTTGCTGGCAGCCACCATCTCCATCGCCTTGGTGATCTTCTGCGTATTCTTGATACTCGCAATCTTGGTGCGGATTTCTTTCGCGCCTGCCATTACCTTACCCTGTGGTTAATCATTAATAAATTGCAGGATGCCGGAGGGATTACGTTTACCACGTTCCGGTGGCCTTGAAATCCTCGATTGCAGCACGCAGAGCGGCGACGATTTCATCGCTGTAATCACCGGAGGCATTGATCTCGTCCATCAGTGTCGCCTGGCTGGCGCGCATATAACCGTGCAGCGCATGTTCAAAGTCAACGATCTTTTCCTGTTCCACGTCATCGAGGTAACCCTGCTCTGCGGCAAACAGCGAAGCCGCCATCTCGGCAACCGTCAGCGGTGAATACTGTTTCTGCTTCATCAGTTCGGTGACCCGCTGGCCACGCTCCAGCTGCTTGCGAGTGGCCTCATCGAGGTCCGAGGCAAACTGCGAAAATGCCGCAAGTTCCCGGTACTGTGCCAGTGCCAGGCGCACACCGCCACCGAGTTTCTTGATGATCTTGGTCTGGGCCGCACCACCGACGCGCGATACCGACAGACCGGCGTTAATGGCCGGACGGATACCGGCATTGAACAGGTCGGACTCCAGGAAAATCTGGCCATCCGTAATGGAAATGACGTTGGTGGGCACGAAGGCGGAGACGTCTCCCGCCTGGGTCTCGATGATCGGCAACGCCGTCAACGAACCGGTCTTGCCCTTGATCTTGCCATTGGTGCGTTTCTCCACCTCGGTGGCGCTGATACGCGAGGCACGCTCCAGCAGGCGTGAGTGCAGGTAGAAGACGTCACCCGGATAGGCCTCACGGCCCGGCGGGCGCCGCAGTAACAGTGACACCTGGCGGTAGGCCCAGGCCTGCTTGGTCAGGTCGTCGTAGATTATCAGGGCATCCTCGCCACGATCACGAAAGTACTCGCCCATGGAACAGCCCGAGTAGGGGGCAATGTACTGCATGGCGGGTGATTCGGCCGCGGCCGCGGCCACGACGATGGTGTGCTCCATGGCGCCGAATTCTTCCAGCTTGCGGACCACGGTCGCGATTGAAGAGTTCTTCTGACCGATAGCGACATAGATACACTTTACGCCAGTGCCTTTCTGGTTGATGATGGCGTCAATCGCCACAGCTGACTTGCCGGTCTGACGGTCACCGATGATCAGCTCGCGTTGCCCGCGGCCAATCGGCACCATGGCGTCGATGGACTTCAGCCCCGTCTGTACCGGTTCATCCACCGACTGGCGTGCAATCACCCCCGGGGCGATCTTCTCGATCGGCGAAGTTTCAGATGACTCGATCGGACCCTTGCCGTCAACCGGGTTGCCGAGCGAATCGACCACACGCCCCAGCAGTGCCTCACCCACCGGCACCTCGAGAATGCGGCCGGTGCACTTGACGCTGTCGCCTTCGGTAATGCTCTTGTAATTACCGAGGATAACCGCACCTACGGAATCGCGTTCCAGGTTAAGCGCCAGGCCGAAAACATTACCGGGGAATTCCAGCATTTCACCCTGCATCGCATCGGCAAGGCCGTGGATACGTGCGATGCCGTCCATCAGGCTGACCACCGTACCCTCGGTGCGTGCCTCGGACACCACCTGGAATTGCTCGATGCGGCTCTTGATCAGCTCGCTAATTTCAGTCGGATTGAGTTGCATAGTGTTTACCTTGAATAGATTCCTTATCTTGAAAAATGAAGCACTAGTGCATCAGCGCCGTGCCGAGCCGTTCCAGTTTGCCGCGTACGGAGCCATCGATGACCAGGTCGCCGGCGCGAATAATGGCGCCACCCAGCAGCCCTTCGTCGGTTGAACAGCTCAGCTCGACCTCACGTCCGAGGCGCTTGCGCAGGCTTGCAATTATCTCCGTCTGTTGTGCTTCGCTGGCGGGATAGGCCGTGATCAACTGCGCCTGCACGGTACCCTCGGCATCGCGACGCTTGATCTCGTACAGCGCGGCGATCTCCGGCAACAGATCAAGGCGCCCGTTGGCGGCCAGAACACGGATGAAATTGGCACACTTCTCGTTGAAGTGCTCACCGCCAACCTGGATAAACAGGTCAGCCAGCTGTGTTTCCGTGACATGCGGGCTGTCGAGCAGTTCACGCATGCCGGCATCGTCGGCAATAGCCGCCAGCAAGGACAGCATCTCCGACCAGTCCTTCAAGGACTGCTGCGTACGGGCAAACAGGAAGGCTGCCTGCGCATAGGGGCGTGCTACGGTGATTGCTTCGGCCATTTTCTTTACCTAGATTTCAGCCGCCAGCTTGTTTAACAGCTCGGCGTGTGTCGCCTCGTTCACTTCCCGCGCCAGTACCTTGCCGGCACCGGCCAGTGCAATCGAGACCACCTGTCCTCGCAATTCTTCCTTGACGCGGTTGAGCTCCTGGTCGATCTCGGCACGCGCGGCAACCAGCAAACGCGCACCCTCTTCCCGGGCGTCTCCCTTGGCCTCGTCAACGATCTCGGCGGCACGCTTGTCAGCGCGCGTGATGATCTCACCCGCCTGTTCCTTGGCCTCGCGCAGCAGTTCCTTGGCGCGCTCCTCGGCCAGTGCCTGCTCGCGCTTGCCGTGCTCTCCGGCAGCCAGGCCGTCGGCAATCTTTTTCTTGCGCGTTTCCAGCGCCTGCAGGATCGGCGGCCACACGTATTTCATGCAGAACACGACGAACAGGAAAAAGGCGATCGCCTGACCAATCAGGGTAGCATTGATATTCATGTCAGAACCTCTGCGTCTGGATCAGCGGGGTCGTTCAGCCGCCAACCACTGCAAACAGGATGTAGAGCGCGATACCCACGGCGATCATCGGTACCGCGTCAACCAGTCCCATGACGATAAAGAACTGGGTGCGCAACATCGGGATCAACTCGGGCTGACGGGCGGCGCCTTCCAGAAAGCGGCCACCCAGGACACCGATACCGACCGCGGCACCGAGTGCACCGAGGCCCATCATCAACGCACCGGCGATATAGAGTAATGCGTCTGCCATGAGTAATGTGTCTGCCGTTTCCATGTTTTTCTCCTGAAATATATCGTGCTGTTTAAGTAAAAATCAGTGGTGTTCCTGATGCGCCATATCCAGGTACACGATGGTCAGTGTCATGAAGATAAACGCCTGCAGGGTAATAATAAGGATGTGGAAAATCGCCCAGCCGATCTGCAACAAGCCACCGAATGAGCCGAGCACCAGGCCGCCGCTGTACATGAGAGCGATCAGCACAAAGATCATCTCGCCGGCATACATGTTACCGAACAGACGCAGCGACAATGATATCGGCTTGGCTATCAGGTTGACGCCTTCGAGTAGCAGGTTGACGGGCAGGCCCCACTTGCCAAACGGCTGAAACGCCAGCTCGCCAAAAAAGCCGCCGGGGCCCTTGATCTTGAAGCTGTAGTAAAGGATCAGGAAAAACACACCGAAGGCCATGCCGAAGGTCGCATTGGGATCTGTCGTCGGCACCACCTTGAGATAGGGAATACCGATCCACTGCGCCAGCCCCGGCAGGAAGTCGATCGCAATCAGGTCCATGAAGTTCATCAGGAAGATCCAGATGAAAATGGTGAAGGCCAGCGGCGCGATCAGCGGGTTGCGGCCGCTGAAAGAGCCCTTGACGCTGTCTTCGACAAATTCGACGATCCACTCGGCAAAATTCTGCAGCCCGCCCGGCACCCCGGCGGATGCCTGCCTGGCGACGCGGTGGAAGAGATAGAGAAACAGCACGCCGAGCCCGATGGAGAACCCCAGGGTATCCAGATGAATTGCCCAGAAGCCCATCTCCCTGGCTGCCTCGGGGCTATGCGCAATGCCCCAGCTACCATCCGGATGCTGGCCAAAGGTCAGGTTCTGCAGATGGTGCCTGATGTACTCGGCTGAGGTATGGGCTTCGCCCGACATAACGGTTCCGTTTTATTAAATTAATTCTGAAAACACCAGGGCCAGCTGGCCCGCAATAAATCCCGATAGCAGTGCCAGCGGGTCAAGTTGCAGCGTACCCAGCGCGATGACAAACAGCAGCGCAACCAGTACAAAACGCTCCACCGCGGACCGGTACAGCAGCCGGATACTCTCACCGGCACTCAGGGCACGCCCGTTGTCGGCGCACCACCGGCGCCATTCCAGCAACAGCACGTTGACCATGGCTATCAGTCCACCAGCGCCCGCCGAACCTGCCTGGAAAGCACCGTAGATCACGAAAAAAATGACCGAGGTGGCTGCGATCAAGAGCAGCTGGAGTATGGCAATTTTGCGCACACTGCGCGCCGTATTCGCCATATTAACCAATCAATTCAGCAAGTTACAATAACACTTATTGGCGTCCGCAACACCTTGTTCAGTTCCTTGACTGAACCGGACAGGTATCAGGGAGCCCGGAATTATAAATAGCGCAAGCGGCAGGGGTCAATAAATTTAATGAAAAAGATACTCAATTGCACTCACAGGGAAGCGCTGGCACGGCGCATCACCGCTTCAAAGCGGATCGAGTTCTGAGCCCGGGGGTACAACTTCCGTCGTTACCTCTTCCTCCTCATAGGGAACCCCGGCGGCCTTCTTGACCGTCACCTGGGTGCCATCACCCTCGATATAGTTGTCCGTGGTGCAGGCGCATGTTGCCAGGCATATAACCAGTAGTAGTCGTTTCATCGTGTCCCTCTCTCGCCTGCCGTCTCCCGGTGGTAGTCGGGATTATGATGCTTCCTCCCGGCTAGTGCTGTTTCAACCTGATAATAACGGATGCTGAACGAAATTACGTTGGGCACCCGATTTATTTAATAGCCACGGAAGCACACGGAAAAAAGAATTTTATAGTATTTATTCTTCCGTGTTTTTCCGTGTGCTTCCGTGGCAATCATATCCGTCTTTATTAGATTGAGGTAGTACCAAAGCGGTTGAATGGCACCCTCAAATCTGTGATTCGATGGGTAGCAGCCGCATAACGCCGATACCAAGGCGCCGCCAGAAGCTGGTGTTGGGGTCGGTGTCGAAGGTCACCGGCTGACCTTCCTCGAGACCGTGCCAGCGCAACTGCTCGCCCCCCTGCCCGTCATCCTCCAGTGTCAGGCGAAACGCAACCTCATCAATATGCTGGTCAAAATTATCCGTCATGCGGCCGCCAATTTCCGCTGACTCCAGCACCAACCCGATCTCGGTATTCTGCACGACGGAGCGTGCATCCAGGTTGAGCGAACCGATAAAAACGGTTTCCCGGTCAACCACAAACGATTTGGCATGCAGGCTGGATTTGGCACGTTCGATTTCTCCCTGTGACCAGGCGCGGCGGTCCTCCTTGCTGGTCACCTCGTTCAGCTCGTAGAGCTCCACGCCCGCACGCAACAGGGCCTTGCGATAGCGTGAATAGCCGGCATGCACAATACTGACATCCGTGGAGGCCAGCGAGTTGGTGAGGATACGCACGCGCACACCGCGATCGCGCAGTTGTTTCAGGAACGCCACCCCGGACGTGCCCGGTACAAAATAGGGCGACAGGATGATCACCTCCCGCTGTGCAGCGGCCATGTAAGGCCTGACATCGGTCCACATCTGGTAGTCACTGTCGCCGGTGCCTTGACTGAGCTTTTCCGGCGGGTCCGCGTACACCTTGCCCTCGCCCCAGATGAATTCAACGCTGTCATTTCTTATGCTGTTTGCCAGCTCCGAATCGGCGAGGCGCTGCAGGTAGGCGGAACCCTGTTCCGCTGCCGTGAAATCAGCCAGCTGCTGCTTGCCCCGCTGCACATCTGCTGCAGTTGGCGGGGTATCCAGCAGCGTGGCAATCGGGTAACTCAGGGGGCTGTTCCAGTATTCATCGAACGAGCGCGATACCTGCTGCGCAACCGGGCCGATGGCGAGTACATCCAGGTCGGCAAACGCCAGGTCAGGATCGGCGCCGAAATATTCATCACCGATGTTGCGCCCGCCAAGGATGGCGGCCTGACTGTCGACACTATAGGACTTGTTGTGTGCACGCCGCGTTTGCTTGCCAAAGCCGGTGAGGTATTGCAGGGTGCGATTGGCATTGCGCGCAAAGGGGTTGAAGATGCGCACCTCGATATTCGGGTGGCCGTCAAACACCGCGGTATTGATATCCCGCCCGCCTTCATCGATATCGTCAAGCAGCAAGCGTACCCGCACGCCACGGTCGGCGGCCATCAACATCTGGTAGGCAAGCAGTTCGCCAACTTGATCCGCATGCCACATGTAATACTGGGCATCGATACTGCGCTCCGCCACCTGTGCCAGCGCCGCACGCGCCACGAAGGCATCGAGGCCATCAGGGAGGAGCAAATAACCCGAATCCCCCGCTGCATGCGCAGGCGCCCTTTCCTCGAACAGCATTCCAAGGACGGTATTGTCCGTGTCTGTGTAGTGCCAGGATGCCGTGCGAGTGCTGTTGTCGGGCAGCGACGCACAACCTCCAAGCGCCAGCAGGCACACCCATGCGACGGAAACGGGAACAGTAATTGCTTCGCGCATCGTGATTATTTTCCTGGCGTTATCGGGCATTCGCGCAGTTCATGTGCAGCCGACATTCACGCTTGTGATGCGCGAATGTCGGCTGCAGTGAATCGATGTTGTCAGCAAGGCCTGCTAGCGAAGATGCGCCAGCACACCGTCGAGTTCGTCGAGGCTGTTGTAACTGATTTCCAGTTTACCCTTACCGCCGCGGCCCTGACGAATGGCCACCCGGGCACCGAGTTTGTCAGATAGATCGGATTCCAGACGCTGGATGTTGACGTCCTTGGCCGCCCTGGCCGGCTTTGCCGGCGCAGGCCGTTGCAGTGACTTGACCAGCCCCTCCGTGGCACGCACCGTCAGTCCGCGACTGACCACCTGGCGTGCGGCCTCAATCTGCTGCTTCCCGCCGAGTGCCAGCAGTGCGCGTGCATGACCCATCTCCAGCTCGCCCTTCTCAACCAGTGCCTTGACGGCCTCCTCGAGATCCAGCAGGCGCAACAGGTTGGACACGGCCGCGCGCGAGCGTCCAACCGCCTCGGCCGCCTGTTCATGGGTCAGTCCAAACTCCCTGATCAGACGCTCCAGCGCACGCGCCTCTTCCAGCGGATTCAGGTTTTCACGCTGGATGTTTTCGATCAAGGCAATGGCAATGGCCTCGCGGTCTTCCACATCACGCACCACGGCCGGGATCTCGTGCAGACCGGCAAGCTGAGCGGCACGCCAGCGACGCTCACCGGCAATGATTTCGTAACGCCCCGCGGTAATGGCGCGCACCACAATCGGCTGTACCACGCCCTGGGCACTGATGGAGTCCGCAAGGTCCTGCAACGATTCCTGATGCATGTCCAGGCGCGGCTGGTATTTGCCGCGCTGGATCACATCGACCGGCAGGTTACACAGCATGCCGTTCGTTGCTTGTGTCTGCACCGGTGTGTCCGGTGCGGGTACCGACCTGAGTTCCGGCGCTGCACTTGCCGCTGTGTTGTGCGTTGCCGGTTCTGCACGTGCCGCCGACCCGAGCAATGCATCCAGGCCACGCCCCAAACCGCGTTTTTTCACTGCCATATCAGTTACCGTTGTTGCCTGTCATGTTTCCTAAAGATGTGAGCGCTGTGGCAGGGGCTCGCCCGCCCCTTCCGCTTCGTCCAGTTGCGGTACGACCGGTGCGTGCCGTCGCAGGTACTCGCCGGCCAGCGCCAGGTATGAGGTTGCGCCGCGCGAACCCTTGTCGTAACGCAATACCGGCAGGCCGTGACTGGGTGCCTCGGCAAGCCTGACATTACGCGGGATTATGGTGCGATACAGTTTTTCGCCGAAGTGCTCCTGCAACTGCGCGGAGACATCATTGGAAAGGTTGTTGCGGGCATCGTACATGGTGCGCAACAGACCCTCGATATTCAGCTCCGGGTTGATGCTGGCACGTACCTGCTCGATGGTGTCCAGCAGGGCCGACAAGCCTTCCAGTGCATAATATTCACATTGTATCGGTATCAGTACGCTATGCGCGGCGGCCAGCGCATTCACCGTAAGCATGCTCAGTGATGGCGGGCAGTCGATCACGATCAGGTCGTAGTCATTCTGTACATAACTCAACGCGGCACGCAGCCGGCGTTCGCGATCGTCCTTCTCCAGCAGTTTGACTTCCGCGGCCGTCAGGTCACTGTTTCCCGGCAGCAGATCGTAGCCGGCCGCCTCGGCATAGACAATGACATCACGGATATTCGCATGCCCCATCAACAGGTCGTAGCCGGTCTTCTCCACATCATGCTTGTCGATACCGCTGCCCATGGTGGCATTTCCCTGCGCATCAAGGTCAACCAGCAATACCCGGCGGCCGGTCTCGGTCAGTGACGCCGCCAGGTTCACACTGGTCGTGGTCTTGCCGACGCCACCCTTCTGGTTGGTAACTGCGAGAATATGTCCCATTATCAGATTGCCCTATGAATGCTCTTCCGCATGCATGATGACCAGATGCCGCTCTGCATCCAGCCCCGGTACTTTCAGTGACACCACGTCATCAATCACCGATTTGTCCTTGAGGCATTCCACCTCGGTCATCGGGTAGACACCCTTCATCGCCAGCATCTTGCCGCCGCTGCTGCAGAGCCGTGAGGCATAGCGATAAAAATCTGGCAGATCGGAAAAGGCGCGGCAGATGACCGTATCAAACAACAACTCAGGCTGGTATTCCTCGACACGGCTGTCTGCCAGGGTGACATTGTCAAGATTGAGAATACCCAGCGTTTGTTGCACGAAGCGTAACTTTTTACTGCTGCTGTCCAGCAATACGAACTCCCGTTCCGGACAGGCGATCGCCAGCGGGATACCCGGCAATCCGGCGCCGGTACCGATGTCCAGTATGCGATCACCCTGCAGGTGCGGCAGTATAGTCAGGCTGTCGAGAATGTGCCGGGTAACAATATCGGTGGGTTTGCGAACCGAAGTCAGGTTATAGACACGATTCCAGTTCATCAGCTCGGTGACATACTCCATCAGGAGTTCATCACCGCCAAGACGCTCTTCCAGCTCCAGTTCATAGATACCGTCTTCCAGCAACTCGGCCGGGTCGACAAAGTTGTTAGTGCGCCCTTTGCGATTACGGTTATAGAGTCCGGTATGCATGGCCTGTCATTTTGATCATGTACCTGCGTCAAGCACTCTTGCGTGCTGTCTTGAATTTTTTTATGTGTACCAGTAACAACGAAACGGCTGCCGGTGTAATCCCGGGTATGCGGGCGGCCTGGCCAATGGTTTCCGGCCTGACCACTTGCAGCTTTTCACACGCTTCGTTGGAGAGTCCCCGCACCATAGTGTAATCGAAATCCACTGGCAATGGTTGATCCTGCTCGCGCTGCTGTCGAACAACCTCCGCCTGCTGGCGATCGATGTATCCGGCGTACCTTGCCTGTATCTCAACCTGCTCTGCCACATCCCGCGCAGCGACCCCCGGTCCGATGCCGTCAATCGCTGTCAGGGAGCGATAATCCAGTTCCGGTCGAGACAATAATTCGCTGGCACGCCACTCGCGTTGCAAGGGTTTTTCCAGCAGCGCCGACAAGGCCTGCCCCTGTATCGAGTTCGGATGTATGCACAGGGACTGCAGCCGCTGCTGCTCCCGCTCAATGGCATCACAGCGCTCGCAAAACCGCTGCCAGCGATGCTCCTCGATCAGACCCATCGCCCTGCCCGTGGCTGTCAGGCGCAAATCGGCATTATCCTGACGCAGCAGCAAACGGTATTCCGCACGGCTGGTGAACATGCGGTAGGGTTCGCTGGTGCCGCAGGTTATCAGGTCATCGACCAGCACACCGAGGTAGGCTTCGTCACGGCGCGGCCGCCAGGGTGGCTTGCCCTGTGCCTGCCGCACGGCATTCACCCCGGCCAGCAGGCCCTGTGCGGCGGCCTCCTCGTAACCGGTAGTGCCGTTGATCTGCCCTGCAAAAAACAGCCCGCCGATGACCTTGGTTTCCAGTGAATGGCGCAAATCGCGCGGGTCAAAATAATCGTATTCGATGGCATAACCGGGGCGCGTGATATGTGCGCGTTCAAAGCCGGGGATGGAATGTACCAGCGCCTGCTGCACACTGTATGACAGGCTGGTGGAGATGCCATTGGGATAGACCTCACAGGTATCCAGCCCTTCCGGCTCGACAAAGATCTGGTGTGAGGCCTTGTCAGCAAAACGCACCACCTTGTCTTCAATCGAGGGGCAGTAACGCGGACCGGCAGCCTCAATCGCACCACTGTACAGGGGCGAGTCGTGCAGACCCCCGGCAATGATTTCATGCGTGCGCGCAGTGGTGCGGGTGATATGACAGTGCACCTGGCGCGGATGGTCGGCGGCAGTGCCGAGAAAAGACATGACCGGCAGCGGTGTATCCCCCGGCTGTGCCTGCAAACGGCTGTAATCGATGCTGCGGCCGTCCAGTCGCGGCGGTGTCCCGGTCTTCAGGCGTGCGACATGCAGTGGCAATTCCCGCAGGCGTATCGCCAGCGCATTGGCCGGCGGATCACCGGCACGGCCACCGGCATGGTTGCTCGGACCGATGTGGATGCGCCCGCCCAGAAAGGTGCCCACTGTCAGCACCACCGTCGCGGCATAAAATTTCAGTCCCATGCCAGTGACCACGCCACGCACCTGATCGGCCTCAACGATCAGATCGGAGACTTCCTGCTGAAACAATGACAGACCGGACTGCTGTTCCAGCATGCGGCGTATGGCCTGACGGTATAACACCCGGTCAGCCTGGGCACGCGTGGCGCGTACCGCCGGACCCTTGCTGGCATTCAATACCCGCCACTGGATGCCGGCCTGGTCAGCAGCCAGTGCCATGGCCCCGCCGAGCGCATCGATTTCTTTTACCAGGTGGCTTTTACCGATACCGCCAATTGCCGGGTTGCAACTCATTTGCCCCAGCGTTTCCAGATTATGCGTCAACAGCAGCGTTCGCCCCCCTGCCCTTGCGGCGGCCAGTGCCGCCTCGGTCCCGGCATGGCCACCGCCGACAACGATGACGTCGTAGCGTGCTGAACTCTCGAACATACCTGAATATTATCCGCTGACAAATATGCGCAGTGTACGCTTCCGCCTAAAAGCAGGCCAATCGATACCCGTGCACCAAAATAAACCCTTCCAGGCTACTACCAATTCAAATATCTTGTGTTAAGATCTGCATATACACACTATATAAGGTATCAGGTATGAGACTTCTTGAGTTCGGTCTTGATGAAGGTGGCGCCAACCCGATCCCTATCCAGCCGAGACCCTTGCCGGAAACCGCAAAACCCTTCAAGCTGCCGGATGCCGCTACCTCAGCCTCCCCGCCTCTACGTGAAACCAGGCGCAAACCGGCACTGAAGCACCCAGCGGCCCTTAAAAAGGCCCCCGTTTACCCGCTGAAATCCGCCGCCATGGAGCATGCCCAGCGGAAGCCAATCGACCTGGAGCAACTACAGCAGCGTATCACGGTGCTGGAACAACGCATCAAGGCGCGCGCCGAGGCGCTCGGTAACGAGGTGGCCGCAAAGGACCTGGAGATGCTCAAACAGCGTATGAAGCTGCTGGAACGCAATATCGAGAATGAACTGTGGGCGGCAAGGCAACGTGAATACAACATGCTGCAGATGATGGCAAAACCCACGCTGAAACGCGCCATCCTGCAAGGCTTCACTAAATTCAAATTAAAAACGATCCCGTTGCTGCTGCAGTCACTACGCAAGTCCTATGCGGGCTGGTGGTTGGACAGCCAGCCTGGCTGGTGGCACAGCTTTGCGGCTGCCTGGCAAGAATCCCTTGACAAGGCGCGTGGTCAGACCCGCCGCTGAAACGGCATCGGCAGCGCTGCAAAGGCCGCCGCCGGGCAACATCGGGCCCCGCGCCTGCGCCCTACCCTGCAGCTGCGCGTAATCCCTTCCACAACAGCTCCAGCTGCTGACGGTACATGGCCGCAATCGCCGCCGGATTGCTCTGCTGCAAGGCCAGCGGAACTCCGTAAAATATCGATACCAGTCCAACCATGGCCGCTGCAATTGCACAATTTGCCGGTAATTCGCCCTGCTCGATGGCGGTCTGCAATGATGCGCGCAGCAAGCCCTCCAGGCTATCGTCCGGCGTCGATGTAATACCGTCCAGATCCGAAAACGCCATCATCCGCTCGGCAACGGTTATTTCCGGGCCCTTGTAACGCACGCGGCTACGCGCCTCGTGGGCAATGATCTCACCCATCAATCCGGGTTTTTTTTGCATCTGTATCGAGGTGTAGCGAAACAAGGCATCAATCACGGACAGTCCCTGCTGCTGCCGCATTGCCTGTTGACCGTACCAGTTGAGCTCCAGGGTCCATAAACGGTCGAGGTACATGATCAGATCTTCTTTTTTCGGAAAATAATTAAAGAAGGTTGCCTCGGAAATTTGTACCCGCTCACACAGTGATTTGACCGACAAGGAGTCAAACGGCGCCGCCTCAAGATGCTCGGACGCCACCTCGGCCAGTGCCAGCCGGGTCTTGGCAAACTTGCGTTCACGTAAAGATGGGCGTACTTGATTCATCATCAATGAAGTCTACCCTAAAAATACACCTAGCAACACAAATATAAATTAAATATAAACAACATCTTACATAAATCACTCCTGATCACCTGGTTTTCCCTCAATAACCCGGAGTTTTTACATGGAATAAACCCGGACGCGCACCTGTTTGCCTGGCATCACGGGGTATTCGAATACGACTTCATTATAATTATATTACAAACCAGCAGGTTATGAAATGTATGGTATTCTCCAATAATAGGCATATCTTTGGAAAATAGCATTAATGGAGAGTGTTTAGCCGGTTTTTCATTTCATGGGGCAACAAAATATAGACCTTACTCTATAATTAGCCGCCAAACCGCCTGTCCTGTTGCACTCACTTCGGATCGAGCTGCAGTACCAGCAGCCGGTAACTTTTGTACTTTTCGAAGACCGCCTGGCTGCGATGACCGGACAGGTACTTGTAGTGGAGACGTTCGAGCTTGTGACGCGCCAGCCACCGTATAACCCGCGTCAAGCGTGGATGGCGGCTGCGCAAATAGAGATCGATCGACCGGGAGGCCGGTAGCAGCCGTTGTGTCAGCCACTCATCCAGCAGGGCGATATTCGGACTGATGCGCGAGGTGAGGTCCTCATCGTGGCGCAGCGTAAAGGGTGCTGCCGAGACGTGCTCGTAGAAGGCGCCAAGGAGGTGACCGCCACTGAAACTGCGATCGCCGTCACCACCGTCGCAATGTGCGTCGGTCTTGAAAAAGTCACATACCAGCAGCAGTCCGCCCGGCTTTAGTAAAGCGGTGCTGTACTCGAAGATCTTCGGCAACGGGATATACTGGAAACTCTCGCTGAATAGCAGCAGATCATAGTGGTGCTGGCAGGTCGACAGGGGCAGGGACTCGAAATCGGATTCAAACAGGGTGCTGTCCGCATTTGGCATGGACGCCAGTCGAGCGCGCACCTGCTGATTCAACGGTGCCGACGGGTTGACGGCGTCAACAGCGTAACCGCGCTCGATCAGTAATTGCATCATATGACCGGTACCACAACCGACGTCGAGAATGCGCGGACTCTTATGGTGTGCCAGCAATGCATCGAGCTGACCCAGCAACAACTCGGTATAGCGCTGCTGGGCGAGGGCAATGTTGCCGAGCGATAACTCAAGGTCAGGGTCCCACAGGCCATAGTGCAGGTCTTCCACAGCCAAAATCTGCTGCGCCAGCACCAACCCCAGTTCTCGAGAGGACATCGTTTCATTACCGCTCATCGTGACCTCCAGCCAGCCGTCTCATGATTTAATTACTTCATATATCAATAAGTAATAATTTACATAGCAATATAAATAATTAGTGAATGCTTTAAATATCACCTTTAAACCCGTTGCAGGGCAGGTGACGGCGACTGCGTGCCGGCTTATTTACCAATACAGAAACTGCTGAAGATTCGGCCAAGCAAATCGTCACTGCTGACTTCACCGGTGATTTCACCCAGCACCCGCTGCGCCAGGCGCAACTCCTCCGCAAGCAATTCACCGGCGCGCTGTTGTTGCAGTTGTCGCTGGCCGCTTTCAACATGCGCATAGGCGCGCCGCAGAGCCTCCACATGACGGCGCCTTGCCATAAAGCTGCCGTCACCATGAGCGGCAAAGCCGACGCTCTGTTTCAGGTGCTGCCGCAGTGCATCCAGACCGGCACCGCTGTGCACAGAGAGGGCGGCTGTCGACTGACCGTTGTCCACACTGACACCCGCTGCGCGTCCCGTCAGATCGATCTTGTTGAATATCAGCGTATGCGGGATACCCGCCGGGAGCTCATCGAGTATCGCCGCATCGGCCGCGGCAAAACCCGTCTGGTCATCGATCACCAGCAGCACCCTGTCTGCCTGTTCCAGCGCGCTGCGCGCACGTTGCATGCCGGCCAGTTCCACCGGGTCGTCGCTGGGGTGCAGGCCGGCGGTATCGACGATATGCAAGGGCAATCCGTCGATCTGGATATGTTCCCGCAACACATCACGAGTGGTACCGGGAATCTCGGTAACGATGGCGGCATCACGGCCGGAGAGGGCATTCAGCAGGCTGGATTTCCCGGCATTCGGTCGGCCGGCAATGACCAGCGTCATGCCATCACGCAACAGTTGACCCTGTTGCGCGCGTGCGCGCATATCGTCAAAGTCTGCGCGCAACGCCGCCAGCCTGTTTGTAATGGTGTCGTCCGAGAGGAAGTCGATTTCCTCTTCCGGAAAGTCAATCGCGGCCTCCACATACATCCGCAACCGGGTCAGGCGGTCCACAAGGGCATGCACGCGGCTGGAAAATTCACCCTGCAGGGAACGGGCAGCGGCGCGAGCAGCGGCCGTGGTGGCACTTTCGATCAGGTCGGCGATAGCCTCCGCCTGGGCCAGGTCGAGCTTGTCATTGAGGAAAGCACGCTCGGAAAATTCGCCTGGACGGGCAGGGCGCGCACCCAGCGATAACACCCGGTTGAGCAGACTGTCCATCACGACCGGACCACCATGACCATGCAATTCGAGGACGTGTTCACCGGTAAACGAGGCGGGCGCGGCAAAGTACAGCACCAGACCTGAGTCAATCAGAGTGCCATCGGGCTCCGTGAATCGCTGTACTTCAGCACGCCGCGGCTGCGGCAGGCGCCCCAGCAGCTGTTGTGCGATGGCCGGCGTATCCGCGCCGGAGAGACGCACGATACCCACGCCGCCATGACCGGCCGGCGTGGCGATCGCTGCAATGGTATCAGTGGCCGGTGTGACCACAACGGCTGACTACGACTTTTTGCCGGCGCGCTCGATACGCCGCGTAATCACCCACTGCTGTGCAATGGACAGGGTATTATTGACCACCCAGTAGAGCACCAGTCCGGACGGGAAAAAGGCGAAGAACACCGTGAAGACAACCGGTAGTGCCATCATGACCTTGGCCTGAATGGGATCCATGGGTGCCGGGTTCAGTTTCTGCTGAATCAGCATGGTGATACCCATCAGCAGCGGCAGGATGTAGTAGGGGTCCGGGGTGGACAAATCTGTTAGCCAAAGAATAAAAGGTGCTTGCCGCAATTCCACCGCCTCGAGCAACACCCAGTAGAGGGAAATGAACACCGGGATCTGTACCACGATCGGCAGACAACCACCGAGTGGATTGATCTTTTCCTTCTTGTAGAGATCCATCATCGCCTGGTTGAGCTTCTGGCGATCATCACCGTAACGTTCCTTCAGCGTCTTCAGGCGTGGTGCCAGCTTGCGCATGTTGGCCATGGATTTGTAGCTGGTCTCCGACAGCTTGTAGAACGCCAGCTTGATCAGCATGGTCACGAACACGATGGCCCAGCCCCAGTTGCCGACCAGTGAGTGGATCTTCTGCAGCAACCAGAACACCGGCTGTGCCAGTACCGTCAGCAATCCGTAATCGACGGTCAATTCCAGCCCGGGTGCAACCTGCTTCATTTCGTCCTGCAGTTTTGGGCCAATGAAAATCTTCGTTTCGTAAATAGCGGAATCGCCGGCTGCGACCGTTTGGCCGGGGGATATCATGCCGATCACGTAACGGCTGTTGCTGAGGGTCTTGGTGTAATAGCGGTCAGCCTCACCGCGCGCCGGTATCAGGGCGCCGAGAAAATAGTGCTGCAGCATGGCGGCCCAGCCATCCGTGATGGTGCGGTCCAGGTTCTCTTTAACCATGTCTTCAAATTTTATCTTTTCGTACTTTTCTTCCGGGCTGTAGATCACGCCACCCATGTAGGTGTAGATAAAGCTACTCTGGGCGGTCTCCGCTATCTGGGTGCGCTGCAACTGGCGGTACTGCCGACCGTGCCAGTCCACACCACTCTGATTGCGTACCTCATGCTGCAGGTCGATGGCATAACTGCCGCGGTGAAAGACATAACGCTTGATCACCTCGACACCTTCCGGACTGCGCCAGGTCATGGGTACGACCAGCGCGTCGTCAGTTCCGGTCATGCGGTAGCTGGTCTTTTCCGGTGTATAGACAACATGGTGCGTAGGCTCTGTACCCACACTGGCACGCAATCCCGACTGTATGACAAACAGGTGGGGAAGGGTGTCATTCAACAAGCGGAACGGCGGGGAATCCGCGGCCGTCGTCTCCGGATAGGCCAGCAGATCGGCCTGCCGCAAGTCACCACCGGTGGTGTCGATCCTGATTTTAAAAAGGTCCGTTTCGACATCAATATACTGGGCAGTGTTCAGCAGTTCGGTATCCGGCAACACACTGACTTGCGGGGCCGACTCACCGGAGGCGCTGGGGAGGTCATCGCCGCTGACGAGTGCATCGGCAGGCGACTGCTCTGTGGTCGCCTGCGGCACACCCGCCGGCTCGGACGGAGGCGGCGGGCCGTAATCCTCCATCCAGGACTGCCAAAGCAGCAGGATGACAAACGACAGGGCAACGAATAAAAACAGGCGTTGATTATCCATGACGGTGTGCGTTCTCCTTTTCCGGCACCAGGTCTACACCGCCCGGGTGCCAGGGGTGACATCGCAGCAGGCGTGCGAGTCCCATTGCACTACCGCGCAGTGCACCATGACGTTCAACTGCAGTAATCGCATAGCTGGAACAGGTCGGATAGAAACGGCAATGATTGCCGAGCCACGGGCTGAGCAAAAACCGGTAACCGCGAATCAGTTGAATAATGAGCCAGCGCATTTTTCGTTCAACTCTGTCCAGAGATTTTCCAGTGCCGTATTCAGGTCCTGCTTTGACCGAGTGGCCACATCGGCCCGACCCAGGACCACGATGTCCAGCGCACCCAGACGGGTTTGCCAGTGACGATAACTTTCACGGATGACCCGCTTGATACGATTACGGGCTACCGCCGTGCGCGCCACCTTGCGCGAGATTGCCAGACCCAGGCGAGGATGTTGCAGCTGGTTGGGAGTGGCGAGTACGGTTAGCCAGCGGTTGCTCAGCCTGTAGCGGCAGGTCTTAAAGACCCGCTGATAGTCATCCGGCCCGTTGAGTCGTACCCGTTTCGGGAAACGCGTCGAGCCGCTGCGCAAGACGATGCTTCAGACAGACAACCGTGCCCGGCCCTTCGCACGACGGGCATTGATTACACGACGGCCATTCTTGGTGCTCATGCGGGCACGAAAACCGTGTGTCCGCTTACGCTTCAGTTTACTGGGTTGATAAGTTCTCTTCATGGCACGTCACTTTCAGCAAGTTGGCTCTCGGGTCACGCCAGGCAGGCGCGAAAGGGCGCAAAGGTTACAGTTCTCAGGGCCTTAATGTCAACATCAATGCGTTGCCATTGCTTCGCATCAGGGTGTGGATAACTTTTTTCGAGAGGTATAGACTCCTCCACCTGCAAGCAAGTTTAAACAAAAAAACGGGGGGATTATCGGTGGAAGTTTCACTCTGGCAACAGTGTCTGGTTCGTTTGGAAAGCGAGCTGCCAGAGCAGCAATTCAATACCTGGATACGCCCGCTGCATGCCATCGAGAATGGCGACAACCTGTGCCTGCTGGCGCCCAACCAGTTCGTTCTCGAGTGGGTTCGCAAACATCATTTCGAGACCATCTCGCAAACACTGAACGACCTTGGTCCCAATACGGCAACCCGGGTTCAGCTCGACATCGGCAGCAGCAAGAGTACGACGGAGTCCGCACCAGCCGGCAACCGTCCGATACCGATGACCAGCGCCTTTTCAACACCGCAGCCGGTCACACATAAAAGCAATATCAACCCTGAATTCACTTTTGAAACCTTTGTTGCCGGCAAATCCAATCAGCTGGCGCACGCCGCCTCCATGCAGGTGGGGGAAAATCCCGGTGGCGCCTATAACCCGCTGTTCATCTATGGCGGTGTCGGCCTTGGAAAAACCCATCTGATGCATGCCATCGGTAACATGATTCTTGCCAACAAACCCGGCGCACGCGTGGTGTACCTGCATTCGGAACGCTTTGTGGCCGACATGGTCAGGGCATTGCAGCATAACGCCATTAATGCTTTCAAAAACTACTACCGCACTGCAGATGCCCTGCTGATTGACGACATTCAGTTCTTTGCCAAAAAAGAACGCTCGCAGGAAGAATTCTTTCATACTTTCAATGCATTACTGGAAGGCCAACAACAGGTTATCCTGACCTGCGACCGCTATCCCAAGGAAGTGGAAGGGCTGGAGGACCGGCTGAAATCCCGGTTTGGCTGGGGCCTGACGGCCGCGATTGAACCCGCTGAACTGGAAACTCGCGTCGCGATTTTAATGAGCAAGGCCAGTCAGAGCGATATTGAATTACCCAGCGATGTTGCCTTTTTTATTGCCAAGCACATCCAGTCCAATATTCGCGAACTGGAAGGCGCCTTGCGCCGCGTGATGGCCAGCGCACGCTTTACCGGGCAGGTGATCAACCTTGACCTTGCCAAAGAGGCGTTACGTGATCTGCTGGTATTACAGGACAAACTGGTCACCATCAGCAATATCCAGAAAGTCGTTGCCGAGTACTACAAGATCCGTGTGGCCGACTTGCTGTCACCGCGCCGCAGTCGCTCCATTACCAGGCCACGACAGATTGCCATGTCGCTGGCAAAGGAATTGACCTCGCACAGCCTGCCGGAGATCGGAGATGCCTTCGGTGGTCGTGATCACACCACGGTACTGCATGCGAATCGCAAGGTCGTCGAACTGCGTGACAGTGACCTGCGAATCAACGAAGATTACAACAACCTGTTGAGAACCCTGACATCCTAGCGTGGAAATCCTGTGGGTAACTTTTTTCACCAGACTTATCCACCGCTATCCACAGCTTGCCAACACGACAACAGCGCGTCAGGGGACCACTTATCATTGCTACAGGCTATTGAATTTAATGATGTTTGTTGGGTTACGCACAAATAATCGGGTGCCTAATAAACATTACAACCAAAGTAACTAACCTAAAATTTTTATTAATAAATATGAAATTCAGCATCCAGAGAGAAGCATTATTAAAACCTCTTCAATCTGTCATCGGCGTTGTTGAACGTCGTCAGACCTTACCGGTACTGGGCAATGTGCTGTTAAATGCATCCAGAAAAAACATTCGCATCACAGCGACGGATCTGGAGGTTGAATTGCAGGCACAGGTGGCCGTATCAGTGACCGAAATCGGTGACATTACCTTGCCTGCACGCAAGCTGCTCGATATCTGCAGAACCCTGCCGGAAGAGGCACAGCTGGATATTTCTGTAAGAAAAGACCGTGCGCTGGTCAGTTCCGGCAAAAGCCGGTTCACGTTGTCTACCTTACCGGCCACTGAATTCCCTGTTATCGACAAGATAAAAAGTGCCCGAAAATTTTCACTGCCTGAAAAACAACTGCACAGTTTGATTGAACATACCGGGTTCGCAATGGCCCAGCAGGATGTGCGTTATTACCTTAACGGGCTGATGCTGGAACCCGGAGCGGGTCTGTTACGAGCGGTCGCGACGGATGGCCATCGACTCGCACTGTGCGACCTGGCTGCTGACGTCGGTGATGGCGACAGCCAACAGGTCATTGTGCCGCGCAAGGGGGTGCAGGAATTACAGCGTTTGCTGGAACAGACCGAGGCCGAGTTGGAAGTTGAAATCGGCAGCAATCATATCCGTATCACCACGAATGAATTGCGCTTCACCTCGAAGTTGATTGATGGACGGTTCCCTGATTATTCACGGGTGATCCCGAAATCACTCGATAAACGTTTGCTGATCGGTCGTGATTCGCTGCGCCAGGCACTGACCCGAACCTCCATTCTCTCCAATGAGAAATATCGGGGTATCCGCCTGGAAATAAACAAAAATAACATTAAAATACAAGCACATAACCCAGAGCAAGAAGAGGCAGTCGAGGAAATCGACACCACGTATGACAATGATGCAATTGTCATCGGTTTCAATGTGACCTATCTGCTGGATGTGCTCAACGTTATTGATACTGCTGAAGTTGAAGTATTTTTAGGTGATGCCAATAGCAGTGCCTTGATCAGGCGGCCGGGTAGTGACGACTGTCGTTATGTGGTTATGCCGATGCGCTTGTAGTGCGTGGTACAGTCTTCAGCAACCGGTCAACTTCCTGCATACACCACACACAACGGCTAGTACTTTCGTTCCGGAGTCTCGCCAGCGGCAGCTGTTCTACACCGATGCACAATGACGTCCGGGTTTCATCCCCGTGCTTTACGGCACAGGGAATGATTACCCATCGCCGGAGCGACCAGCATCCAGATTAGTGGTGCAATCTTCGAGCCAGTGCTCTTTCAACCTGATAATAACGGATGCTGAACTATACGTTGGGCACCCAATTTATTTAATAGCCACGGAAGCACACGGAATGACACGGAAAAAAGTATTTTATGGTAGTTATTCTTCCGTGTCATTCCGTGTGCTTCCGTGGCAATCATATCCGTCTTTATTAGATTGAGGCCGTACTAGTTACCCATGGGATTACAGTCGCTGGAAATTTGTGATTTTAGAAATATCCAGCACGCATCCCTGTCGTTCTCATCGGGATTGAACCTCATCAGGGGTGAAAATGCGGCGGGTAAAACCAGCCTGCTGGAAGCGATCTATTACCTGGGACGGGTACGTTCCTTCCGAACCCCTCATCCCAATCAGCCTATTCGCGATGGACAGACGACCTTCCGCCTGGTCGGTCGGTTGTTGCGTGAGGATGGCCGTGCGGTGCCCTTAGGCATCGAGCGTCACGTTGCAGGGCTTCAGGTACACCTGGACGGTAATGTGATTCGACGCCTCTCGGATCTGGCAGGCAGTTTCCCGGTACAGGTATTGAGCGGTGATACACCGAATGTTCTCAATGGTGGTCCCCGTTATCGACGGCAATCACTCGACTGGGCGTTGTTTCACGTGGAACAGGCGTATCGAGGTGTGTGGCAACGTTATGCGCGCGTATTACGCCAGCGTAATGCCGCATTGCGTGCACAGATGCCGGCGAATCAAATTATAGTGTGGGATACAGAATTACTGGACGCGGCAGGGGAGATCCACCGCTACCGTCAGCAGTATATTGAAGAGCTTAATATTCACTTGCAGGCAGAGCTAAACCAGTTATTGCCGTTCAAGACTGTTCGCTTGAGTTATCAGCCGGGGTGGCCGGCTGATGTGACGCTGGAGGAAAGACTTGCGTCAGCCCTGGAAAAAGACCGCGCACAGGGCAGTACACAGTGCGGGCCACATCGTGCAGATTTTAAAATGATAGCGGAGGGCCGACCGTTGCAATCCCACTGTTCACGGGGGCAACAAAAGACGGCAGTCGTAGGTTTTATGCTGGCGCAGGTCAAGTGTCAACAGGCGCGTGGCGCACCCATGGGCGCCTTTTTACTGGACGACCTGGGCAGTGAACTCGATGCCCGGCATCAGTCACGGGTGCTGGAATCACTCAGGCTACTTGATATCCAGATATTTGTGACGACGATTGATTCAACGCGCGCCGACCTGTCGGGCTGGCCATGTATGCAACGGTTCCACGTGGAACATGGCGAGATAAAGGAAGTGGTATAATAACCGGCTTTACGCAGAGCCGGTACGACTACACGACAATCTAGCATCCAGGAAATCCATATGGCAGAAATTAACACCTATACCTCATCGAATATCAAGGTTCTGAAGGGTCTTGATGCGGTGCGCAAACGTCCGGGTATGTATATCGGAGATACTGATGACGGGACCGGCCTGCACCACATGGTGTTTGAGGTGGTCGATAACTCAATCGATGAGGCGCTGGCGGGCCATTGCAGGGAAATAAATGTCATCCTGCACGCTGATAATACCGTGACGGTCAATGATGACGGACGCGGTATCCCTGTGGATATGCATTCGGAAGAGGGTATGTCTGCGGCCGAGGTCATCATGACAGTGCTGCATGCCGGCGGTAAATTTGACGACAATTCCTACAAGGTTTCCGGTGGTCTCCACGGGGTCGGGGTCTCTGTGGTTAATGCCCTTTCCGAGAAGCTGCAACTGACCATCAAGCGTGACGGCAAGATTCATACCCAGGAATACCGTATGGGCGTACCTGCTGCACCGTTAGAGGTGGTCGGCGACACGGATCAGACGGGTACCGAAATACACTTCAAGCCCAGTAGTACGATCTTTACTCAAACCGAATACCACTACGACATTCTTGCCAAACGGCTCAGGGAACTGTCATTTCTAAACTCCGGTGTGCGCATCCGCCTCAAGGATGAGCGTACGGATAAAGAGGATATTTTTGAATACCAGGGAGGTATCAAGGCGTTTGTGGAGCATCTGAATCGAAAGAAAACGCCATTACACCCGGTTGTGTTCTATTTAAGCTCTGAAAAAGAGGGTGTCGGCGTCGAGCTTGCCATGCAGTGGAACGATTCCTACCAGGAGAATATCTTTTGCTTTACCAACAATATTCCCCAGCGTGATGGCGGCACCCACCTTGCAGGTTTTCGCGGTGCACTGACCCGGACGCTGAACCAGTACATGGAAAAGGAAGGCTTGATGCGCAAGGCCAAGGTAACGGCGACTGGCGACGATGCCCGGGAAGGCTTGACGGCCGTACTGTCAGTGAAGGTGCCGGATCCCAAATTTTCATCCCAGACCAAGGAAAAACTGGTGTCGTCTGAAATCAAGGGCATTGTTGAATCTACCGTTGGTGAAAGGTTCCAGAACTACTTACTGGAAAATCCTGCTGAAGCCAAGGCGATTACTTCGAAGATCATTGATGCCGCGCGTGCCCGTGAAGCGGCCCGCAAGGCACGCGAAATGACCCGCCGTAAAGGCGCACTGGATATCGCCGGTCTGCCAGGAAAGTTGGCCGATTGCCAGGAACGGGATCCGGCATTATCTGAATTGTTCCTGGTGGAGGGTGATTCAGCAGGCGGCTCGGCCAAGCAGGGACGTGACCGTCGCACGCAGGCGATATTGCCACTGAAGGGTAAGATCCTAAATGTAGAGAAGGCGCGCTTCGACAAAATGCTGTCTTCCGCCGAGGTGGGCACCCTGATCACCGCCCTGGGTTGCGGTATTGGACGGGAAGAATTCAACATCGACAAGTTACGCTATCATCGCATTATCATCATGACCGATGCCGATGTTGATGGCTCTCACATTCGAACCCTGTTACTGACTTTTTTCTACCGCCAGATGCGGGAACTGATCGAACGCGGTTATGTGTACATAGCCCAACCCCCCCTCTACAAAATAAAAAAAGGAAAGCAAGAACAATATGTTAAGGATGATGCCTCGCTCAATGCCATGCTCCTGAATAGCGCCATAGAAATGGCGCAGTTGCATGTAAACCCGGATGCACCCGCGCTTGGCGGGGCGGCGCTGGAATCGCTGGCCAATGATTATATGGCGGTGATGGCTTCCCTGAGGCGCCTGTCACGGCGCTATGATGCAGACGTACTGGAGCACATGATTTACATGCCCGTGCTGGACGAGGGAAAGCAGAATGACCGGTTGTTTGTAACGGACTGGTTTGCAGAGTTGCAGTCACGCCTGAACGCCAGCCTCGGCAGTGGTCAGCGCTACGAATGTTCGGTCGATGTCAGCGAAGCGGCCGCGGGTTTTACAGCCACCATCAGCAAGTGGACGCACGGCATCGTGGCGTCGGGACTGGCTTACGGTGTGGAGTTCTTCAACGGCACCGAGTACAGGCAAATGATGGCGCTGGGACAGCAGCTCGACGGTCTGCTCAGTGACGGCGCCTTCGTGCAACGCGGAGAACGCAAGATCGAGGTTTCGTCCTTCAAGCAGGCTCTGAACTGGTTGATGGATGAAGCAAAACGCGGCCAGCATATACAGCGCTACAAGGGGTTGGGTGAGATGAATCCTGAGCAGTTGTGGGAAACCACGCTCGACGCAAATAACCGGCGTTTGCTGCAGGTAAAAATCGAGGACGCCGTCGCCTCTGATGATATTTTTACGACCCTGATGGGTGACCAGGTTGAGCCGCGTCGCGACTTTATCGAGCAGAATGCACTGCTGGTATCAAACCTGGATGTCTAGTTACGTAATTAGTTGCTATAACGAAGAGAATGTAAACCAATAGAGCATTGTATTTTAAAGTATTAATAATGATTAACACTATAATTATACAGCTTAGACTAATTATGTCTTGTTAATCATCCCTGTAGCCCCCCCGGCGCCCCTACAGGGTCGTGATCTCTGCCATGCGGTCTTCAATCCAGGTGGAGGCTTCGACCAGAATCTGTTGTGCGGATTTACCGGCGGGGTCAATGGGTGCACCGATTCGAACCTGTATGACCCCGGGCCGTTTGATGAAGCTGCGCCGCGGCCAGTACTCGCCGGCATTGTGCGCGACCGGAATAATGGCAGAACCGGACTGCTCGGCGAGCACCGCTCCGCCAATGCGATAACGTCCACGCTGTCCGGCCGGGATCCGGGTGCCCTCGGGAAAGATAACGACCCAGATGCCCTCACTGAGTCGTGCCCGCCCCTGGGTGACCAGCTGTTTGACCGCGGCCTTGCCGGTCCCACGCTTGATGTGTATGCATTTCATGATTGCCAGCCCCCAGCCGAAAAAAGGCAGCCACATTAATTCGCGTTTGGCTACCCACACCTGCATGGGAAAGATCTGCTGCAGCGCAATGGTCTCCCAGGTTGACTGGTGCTTGGCGAAGACGATGCCGGCAGTGGCGGTGATATGTTCACTGCCATGGACCTCGTGGGTCAGCTTGCAGGTGACCTTCAGCCACCAGAGTATGAAATGCACCCAGCCCTGTAGCAGTACCCAGCGTGTTCTGAACGGGAACAAAACGGTAAACAGCAGCAGGGTGGAACAAATGACCAGTGAAACGGGAAATACGATCCAGAATGCCAGCGAGCGCAACCAGAGAACGGGGTAGGGAGTGCTATCCGGACTCATGGGCGTCTACCGCGTTGCCTCAGGTGTCCGCACAGAGCAAGTGGTTGACTGCACTATAGAGGTCATCGAAGACCGCAATATCTGGATCCAGGTCGGGACTGCTGACGGTGCCAAACCCCTTACCGGTTTTCACAAGTATCGGTGTGGCACCGGCTGCCTCTGCAGCCTGGATGTCACGCAGTGAATCACCGATGGCAGGAACGCCCTGCAAATCCGTACGCAGCCGTTCTGAGATGTCAAGCAACAGGCCCGGTTTTGGTTTGCGACAGTCACAGCCGTCATCGGGACCGTGGGGGCAGAAAAATACGGCATCGATCATGCCGCCGGTTTCGATAACGCGGCGGTGCATGGTTTCATGGATACGTGCCAGCGTCTCCAGGTCAAACAGTTTGCGTGCGATGCCAGACTGGTTGGTGGCCACCACCACGTGCCAGCCGGCCCGGTGCAAGCGTGCGATTGCTTCCAGGCTGCCGCGAATCGGCTGCCACTCGGAAGGAGACTTGATGTAATCATCAGAGTCGTCATTGATAACACCGTCGCGGTCAAGGATGATCAGCTGCATCAGTTGTTCCTGAACTCCGATACCCGGATACGGCCGTTGATCATGCGTGATTCGCGTTGTTCGAGCTTTTTCATCTTTGTCCAGAAGGCCTCATCGAGATTGAACCCGGCGGCGATGGCGGTGCCAAGCAACAGGATCAGCAGATCAGCACACTCCTCTGCAAGGCTCTCGTGGTCCTTGCCCTTGGTGACACACGCAGAAATTTCACCGAGTTCCTCGGCCATCAACGCGATGCGGTAGGCCAGTTCCTCGCCACCGGTATTTTTGAAGTCATGCTTGTCATGAAAAGCCTGTACGGCTGCGAGCATATCCCTGTATGAGTCTTTATCAGGCATTATTCAAGCTGTGTATCTATTCAGCTGGCCACAGAAACAAAAAGGCGAAAGGCATTTATTCGAACATATTGCCACGGAATCCACGGAAAACACGAAAAATAAAAGCCCTGGAAGTATATTGCCATGTTCTTCCGTGGCTAATGGGGTTATCCCTGCAGCAGCGAGATGTCGGCCACCTGCAGAAACAAATCGGACAGGGCCTGCAGCAGTGCGAGGCGATTGTCGCGCAGCGCTTCATCATCCGCCATCACCAGGACACTATCAAAAAAGGCGTCCACCGGAGCCTGCAATGCGGCCAGCTGGCACAAGGCCCGGGTGTAGTCGCGTTGCCTGAACATGGGCCGTGTCTGCGAGTCCAGCAATTCCAGTGCCGCTGCGAGTGCCTGTTCCGCAGGTTCCTGCAGCCGCTCATGATCATAGCTGGCGGGAATTTCCGTGGCGGCCTTGCGCAGAATGTTACGAATGCGTTTGTTGGCCGCTGACAGGCTGTCCGCTTCAGGCAGTTCACGGAATGCCCTGACGGCACGCATGCGCTGATCGAAGTCCAGCGGCCGGACCGGCTGGCGGGCGAGCACGGCTTCGAAGACGTGCACCTCATAACCGGCATCGAGATACCAGGCACGCAGGCGTTCCATCATGAAGCTGAACAGTGCATCGCGTATCGTGTCCGCCTTGAGAGTGGCGGGAAAATTGCCTGCTGCGTGATCGATCAGGGCGCGCAGATCCAGATCGAGTTGCTTTTCTATCAGGATACGCAGCAGTCCGAGCGCCGAGCGTCGCAGACCGAAGGGGTCCTTGTCACCCGTGGGTGTCTGACCAATGGCAAAGATTCCCACCAGTGTATCGAGCCGTTCGGCGATCGCCAGTGCCTGCCCGGTCTCGGAGACGGGCAGACTGTCACCGGCAAAGCGTGGTTGATATTGCTCGTCCAGTGCATTGGCAACCTGCTCATCCTCGCCATCGTGCAATGCGTAGTAGCGCCCCATGATGCCCTGCAACTCGGGAAACTCGAACACCATGCTGGTCACCAGGTCGCACTTGCACAGTGCAGCCGCACGTTCTACCCGTGTCACGTTGAAATCCAGCTGCCCGGCAAGGCTGGCGGCAATGCGGCCAATACGATCCTGCTTGTCTCCCAGTGAGCCCAGCCCTTTCTGGAAGGTCATACCATGCAGTTGTGCCACCCGGTTGTGCAGGGTTTGCTTGCGATCCTGATTCCAGAAGAAGACGGCGTCCTCCAGGCGTGGCCGGATGACGCGTTCGTTGCCAACCTTGATCTGATCCGGATCCTTGCTGGCGATATTGGCGACCGTAATGAAATGCGGCAGCAGCTTGCCCTGTTTATCCACCACAGGAAAATACTTCTGGTGGTCCTGCATGCTGGATATCAGGGCTTCAGCGGGCACGGCGAGAAAGCGCGGATCATAACTGCCGGTGATGGCCACCGGCCATTCCACCAGTGCGGTGACTTCGTCCAGCAGCTCGGCATCGATCAGCGCCTGGCCGCCGAGGGCGGTACCGGCCTCCGTGACCTGGGTGAGGATGGAATCACGTCGGTGATCCATGTCCGCGATGACCATGCCCTGTCGTTCCAGTATTCCGGCATAGCTGCCTGCCGAGGTGATGGCAATTGGCTCATTATGATGGAAACGGTGGCCGTACGAGTAGCGGCCGCTGTCGATGCCAAAAACGGTCGCCGAAACGGGCTGCTCGCCAAACAGCAGCACCAGCCAGTGCAGCGGGCGTACAAATTCGATGTCTGAATTCCCCCAGCGCATGCGTTTCGGCATTGGCAACGCCTTCAGGGCCTTTTCAAGCAAGGCGGGAAAAAGTTCGGTCGTGGCCTGGCCGGTCTCGGTGCTGTGATAGACCAGCCAGCTGCCCTTGTCAGTCTCCAGTGTGTCAAGCTCGGCGAGCGCCACCCCGCAGGCGTGCGCAAAGCCCTCGGCCGGCCGGGTCGGCTTGCCATCGGTATCAAAGGCGGCTTTCAGTGCCGGGCCGCGCTTTGTTATCTGGCGGTCGGGTTGTGCAACGGGCACATCCCTGAGGAGGACCGCCAGACGCCGGGGCGTGGCATAGGCGTGACTCTCACCGTGTGCCAGGCTGTTTTCATTCAGCAACGCATCCAGCGAGGCGCGCAAGGCATCGCGCATGCGACGCAGTGCCTTCGGCGGCAGCTCCTCGGTGCCAATTTCGACCAGTAAATCGCGTGTTGCCGTCATGCTGATGCATCGCCGGTGAGCATGGGAAAGCCGAGCGCTTCGCGGGCGTCATAATAGGCCTCGGCCACCTGTCGGGACAGGGTGCGTACCCGCAGGATATAGCGTTGCCGTTCCGTGACTGAAATGGCATTGCGTGCGTCCAGCAGGTTAAAGGTGTGCGAGGCCTTGAGCACCATTTCATAGGCGGGCAGGGGCAGGCGGGCTTCTATCAGGCGATTGCTTTCGCGTTCACAGGTGTCGAACCAGTCGAGCAACGAGGCCACATCGGCGTATTCGAAATTGTAGGCAGACATTTCGACTTCATTCTGGTGATAGACGTCACCGTAGCTGACCGGGCCATCGGGTCCTTCGGTCCACACCAGATCAAAGACACTTTCAGCTTCCTGCAGGTACATGGCGATGCGTTCCAGGCCATAGGTCAACTCGCCGCTGACCGGTCGGCATTCGAGGCCGCCGACCTGCTGGAAATAGGTGAATTGCGAGACTTCCATGCCGTTCAGCCAGATTTCCCAGCCCAGACCCCATGCGCCCAGCGTCGGCGATTCCCAGTTGTCCTCGACAAAGCGTATGTCGTGTACCAGTGGATCGATACCCAGCTCGCGCAGCGAGCCCAGATACAACTCCTGTATATCCAGCGGTGACGGTTTGAGCAGCACCTGGAACTGGTAATAGTGCTGCAGGCGGTTCGGGTTTTCGCCATAGCGGCCATCGCCAGGGCGACGTGAGGGTTGCACATAGGCCGCGCGCCACGGTTCGGGGCCGATGGCGCGCAGGAAGGTGGCGGGGTGGAAGGTGCCGGCGCCGACCTCCATGTCGTAGGGTTGCAGCAAGGCGCAGCCTTGCCGGCTCCAGTAGTCCTGCAGCGCAAGGATCAGGCCCTGAAATGTCTTTTCTGACTGTGGCACGGGTTTTTCAAATGATCAGCATGCAGATTGCAAGCCGCACAGTATAGCGTGCGGTTTGGTAAATTTCCCTACGTCTGGATGGGGGAGGCCCCGTGTGAGCGTCATGCCGTGACAATTTGAGTGTCTAATGGTAAATGTGTTAGCAGTCCTGTCTGGCTGGCTGTTCAAGCGCCGCTAACAGGTGGTCGACACACTGTCTGTATCCAGGTGGAGGAAAAGCATGTCCCGGCTAATTCTCGAGCCCACACCGCAAGCCCAGTGGCTGACACTGGTCCACGAGGCACAGGCTGCCTGCGATCGGCATCTGGATGAATCGCTGGAAAGCTACCTGGTGTTTTTACTGATGCGTTTCACTGACCGGCCATACTGTACGGCTCGTATCATGGCTGAAGATTACCTCAAGTCGCAATCGCTGAGTGGAGAACAGCGTGCTGGTCGCCTGCGTGAAGTGGGCGATCACTGCCTGTTGTTCTCCGGCTTGTTCCCGCAGCTGGCTGAACGCCGCCTGGTGCCGGTGAGTTATTTTGTCGCTATCGGACAGGGTTCCTACCAGCAGTTGTCCGCTGTGCTGGATCGCGGCTGGTCGACTGTGTACAGTCACCTGTCCGAGGCCTTCGTGGTGCTGATGGATATCCTCCATGCCATGCGTGGACTGGATGGCGAGACCGTGTTGACGCCAATCCAGGCAATGGATCTGTGGCAGGATACCGGCAGCCGCCGCTGCTATGAGCAGCTGTGTGCCGAGGGTGATGCGAGTCCGGTACCTTCGGGCAGCGAAAAACACTGAATCCATAGGGGTAATGCGCGGGGTTTTGCCGCAAAACCACCTCGCATGCGGTAGAATCACCGCGAACGGATTTGCTCACCTCAAACGCACCCTGTCATCACCATGACGAACCAACCCAAAGCTGTTGCACTGATTTCCGGCGGCCTCGATTCGCTGCTTGCGGCACGCGTCGTGATGGAGCAGGGCGTACACGTTGAAGGCATCAATTTTTATACCGGTTTTTGCGTCGAGGGCCACACGCATGCCATTCGCAAAAAGGACCGGCAGCGGCCGAAACGCAACAATGCCTTGTGGTCAGCAGAACAACTCGGTATCAAGTTACACATCGTGGACATCATTGACGAGTACAAGGATGTTGTGATCAACCCGAAACACGGTTATGGCAGCAATCTCAATCCGTGCCTTGACTGCAAGATCTTCATGGTCAACAAGGCGCATGAATGGATGGCCGAAAACGGTTTCGATTTTATTATTACCGGGGAAGTCGTCGGCCAGCGACCCATGTCGCAACGCAAGGATACGATGCCGGTCGTCGCCCGTGATTCAGGCGCCGGTGATCGGCTGGTGCGGCCGCTGTGCGCAAGGAATCTGCCGGCAACACTGCCCGAACGCGAGGGCTGGCTGGATCGCGATCGGCTCTATGGTTTCAATGGCCGTTCCCGCAAGCCGCAAATGGCGCTGGCAAAACAGTTCGGCTTCGAGGATTATGCGCAACCGGCCGGTGGCTGCTGTTTTCTCACCGACAAACAGTATTCCGTGAAACTGGCAGACCTGTGGAGAACACGCGGCAGGCGTGAATACGACCTCGACGATATCATGCTGCTGAAGGTCGGGCGTCACTTGCGTCCGGGTGCGAATTTCAAGCTGATCGTCGGCCGCGAAGAAGGTGAAAACCGCTTTCTTGAAGGCTATAGAAAGCGGTTTATCAACATTATCCCGACGAGTCATACCGGTCCCCTGGTGTTGCTGGACGGCGAACCCGGGGCGGCGGACATTGAGCTGGCGGCACGACTGACGGCGCGCTTCAGCCAGGGTCGCGATGCCGGGTGCGTCACGGTGGCGGTAAACCAGCCAGGTGGAATCGCCCCAACACTGCTGGACGTCGTACCCATGCCGAGCGAGGAAATTCCCATGGACTGGTATGTTTGAATCGGCGCGGTCCGGGCATCACATCCCCGTCCAGCCCCGACGCGAACCGGTTGCAAAGGACTGCCTCGCATGGACCCTGTGATTGTCGATGCCCGTAACCTGCTGTGTCCCATGCCGGTGATCCGAACGCAGGATGCCGTGCAAAAGCTGCAGCCAGGCGACTCTGTCAAGGTGCTGTGCACCGATCCAGGTGTGTTGCACGATATACCTGCCTGGTGCCGGGTGCATGGCCACGAGGTTTGTGCCATCGATGAGCTGACCGGTGAAATCCGTATTACCGTCCGGGTCGGTCCCTCCTAGCCCAATGATGGGCGACACGCAGTTTCCTGACCCGCTGGATGCACGTTACCGGGATATCCGCAAGGTGACCCTGGTCGGTTCTGTCATCGATTTGCTGCTGGGTGTAATCAAGATCATTGTCGGTATCAGCGCCCGCTCACAGGCATTGATTGCTGATGGTATCCATTCCCTGTCAGATCTGGCGACGGATTTTCTGGTGTTGTTTGCGGCCAAGCATGCGCATCGCCAGGCTGATGACGAGCATCCCTACGGGCACGGTCGAATCGAGACCGTCGCAACGGTCATACTGGGGGTGTCGCTGGTGATTGTGGCCCTGGGTATCAGTTACGACGCGGTGCGTCGCCTGCTGACGCCGGAATTACTGCTGCACCCGGGTTGGCTGGCCTTGCTGGTCGCTGTGGGCTCGGTGGTCTCGAAGGAGTTGATCTACCAGTACACCGCGCGGGCAGCTCGGCGCTTGCGTTCCAAGATGCTGCAGGCAAACGCCTGGCACAGTCGCAGCGATGCCATTTCCTCGATCATCGTAGTCATTGGTGTGCTCGCGACCATGGCGGGCTATCCGTCTTTTGACGCACTTGCCGCTGTCGCCGTTGCGCTGATGGTTGCCAAAATCGGCTGGGACCTGCTGTGGAAGAGTGTGCAGGAACTGATTGACACGGCGCTGGACCCGGACGAGGTCGAGGCTATCCGCAGGACCATCATGGCGG